>CEUO01206749.1_pt1 | contig 15088 bp, 31 predicted proteins | sample 531391 | NCBI WGS metagenome assembly CEUO01 (sample SAMEA2622799, study PRJEB7988) | marine metagenome | isolation source: saline water (ENVO:00002010), including
CATTGGCATCGGCAGCGGCTGACCAAGCCTCTGCACGGGCGGCAAGAGCCTCTGCGCGGGCTGCTTTCATCTCCGCCTCGACATTGGCTCCGTCCAGCCGCATTCGCAGCAGGCCCACGACGCGCGTGACAGCCCGCTCGCATCTCCGATACCAATCGGCATCGACGGGGTTCAAACGCAGCGATTTCAGCGCGCTGTAGTCGCCGGTATCCAGCCTGCGGATCAGGAACAGGTCGCGCGCGCGGTCGGGATCGAAGGACACCCGACAGGCTTGGAATACGCCCCGCGCGTAGTCGAAAGCCGCAGCGTCCTCGTCCTCCGCGCCTACATCGGCATCGAACAGCCTCACGTTCAGTCTGGCCAGCCAGAGAGGCCAGCCAGCGGTGGCGCAGGCGTCCGCTCCGCCCTCGCCAGCGGCGGACGGCTCGGCGGCGCTCATCATGCAGACAATATCGTTGCCGTCGCCCCAATCTCCGCGCCGCAGGGTTCCCTTGCGGATCGCTTCTTCGAGGCGGGGCAAAGCGTCGGGGAAGTGGATGCTGGTCATATCGTTCTCCATTGTTTGACGGCGGCGAGCAGCATCAGCGCCGTCGCCAGCATGATTGCGGTTCCACCTAACGGCACGTTGGACGGCTGCACCGGCTCCGAGGGTCTGCACAGGACCGTGCAATGGTTCTGATGATCCGGTGGCCAGAGGGGCCAGTCAGTATGATCCGGCGTCCACGGGACAGGGGGCGCTACGACACCGGCTCCGGGTTGGGCCTGCTGACCGGCCTTCACACGCGCGGCAACGATCCCGGCATAAAGCACCTGCCCGAATCCGATGTCGGATATCGGCGCGAAGGCATCGACCTTGGCGCCGCCGTCATAGTCCGATGCGTAGACACCGGCAGGCACCGGTATCGCCCTGTCTCCATACTGGTCGCGCTCGACGTAGATCGTCGCTGGCGCTGGCGTGAGCGTGAAGCACGTCACGACCCACGGGCATGTCGTCGGGCTATACGCAGGATCCATCAAGCCAGCCCATCGGCCATGGCGGCTGGCATCGTGACAACGCCAACCCCGTGATGCAGCTTGCCGACCTCGATCTGTGACAGGGGCAGCCAGACAGCCCCGGTGCAATCGCCATCGGTGCTGAACAGGATCGCCAGTTCCGTCCTTGCGTGGACCTGACCACGGATTTCAGTGATGCTGGACATCTCGCCCTCCTGGACGGTTGAATAAAAAAGCGGGTGCCGTAGCAGAGCCGCAGTTGCCGCGCCCGGACAGTGGGGACGCGGGGGATTACCTGCCCACGGTCAGCAGCCCGGCCGCGTAGAGCCGGGACAGCGTTTCACCGAGGGCGCGCAGAATATCGTCGTCTCCGATCGGCGCTGACGCGCTGCGGCTGTCGAGCATGTCGTGGCAGTTCGCGCAGGCGTGGACGCCAAGGAAATCGTGCGGCTTCTGGTTCATGCCGGCCCAGCCGAAGCGGCGGATATGGGCATGGACAGTAGTGTCCCCACCGCCATCGCATCCCATCAGGCGCAAGGTGCAGAATTTGCCGCGGGCGAATTCGCGCACCCGCTTAGACACGCAGGCTTGCCGTTTGAAATCTGGACCACTCTGGCGGTTGAACGTCATGCCATGCCCTCCGCGAGGAATTCCAGCGGATCGAAACCGACAGCATCAGCCAGTTCGGCCATGGCGCGGTTCATGTATTCGCAGAATTCACGATGCGTCATGGCGTTCAGCGCAACGCTATCGGGCTTCATGCCGATGACCTGGCCTTGCAGATCAAAGATCGGCTCGACGTAGCCCAGCTTTACTTTCAGCGCCGTGTGCAGGGCCTCGCGCGACTTCCATCGCCCCGTGGCCTCGACCACGTTCGCCAGCGCCTTCCAGTAGGTCTTGAGTTGCGGATGGCTGCGCTTCGTCCGCGCCACCATGTCGAATTCGGTCCCGTCCGGGTAGGACGTTAGATCCTCTGCATCCATGCCGCTCGCCGGTATGATCCGCCCGGCGAACAGCTTGGCGATGGGCGGCGGCGGGGTTTCGCGCTTGGCCATCACGCCGCGTCCTTCTGCGCCGCGAGTTGTTCCTTGCGGCTGTCCTTGGCGTCGCGCACCAGCTTTTCGCGCTGCAAATCTGCGGGAAGGGCTTTCCATGCAGCCGCCAGTGCGGACAGGCTCTCACAAGACAGCAGTTGCGCCTTGACCACCTCCGGCGATGGCAGATCGACGCCGACATGCTCGCGCGTCTTGTCATAGAGCGCGAGGCCGAACGGATAGCCGAACCCGCGCAGGGCGCGTTTCAGCGCGTCGGTGACAGCCTCCTTGATCGCGCTTTCATGGGCAAGCCCAAGGTCAACGTCATAGCCGTGGCCTGCGCCGACATCTTCATGGATCACGCCGGCAACATCGACGCGGACCGTCGCGACATAGGTCACGCCCCAGCCGTCCTTCTGCGCCTTGCCGACCTTGCGTTCGGCCTGCATGACGGCATCGCATTTCTGGACGGTGTAGGACCAGGCGCCGTAACCGAAGATGCGGTTCGCCTCGGCCATGCAGAACCAGCCTTCCAGGTATTCACCCTTGGGACCGTATTGCTTTGCGGGCTGGACGTGCTTGGGGTCCAGCTTGCGGTCCAGTTCAGCGGACGCCTTCTGCCAATCCATTACTTGACCCTCCGCAGGCCGCGCAGTTTCAGGTATGCCCTGACCTTCTGGCGGCGGTGATAATCGTGCGATGCGCGATGAACTGGCGTCGCGGCCTCATGGCCCGCGTGCTCCGCTATGAGGGCGCGCATCTCTGCGCCGAGGCATTCCAGCGCGGTGATTTCACCGGCCAGATGCGCGCTCACATGCGATGGCAGCGGCTGGGCGAATGTGGGATGCTGCATCACACGGCCCGCCTTTCTTTGCGCGTTTCGACAACGCCGGGAACGTGGTGCTTGCAGCGCCGCGCATGGTCATTCATCCACGCCAGCAACGGTTCGCGATCATTCTGCCAAAGCCAGCGGGCATAGGCGGTCCCGTCGATAACCTCAGTCACGTCGAACGAGCGCAGCCCCTTGACGGTATCCTTGCTGGCGGCGGCGGCACGGCGTTGCGCTTCCTCTGCCTCGAATTGCGCTTGCGCAGCAGCGCGTTGCGCTTCGATGTTCGATGCGTCAGCTTCCCGCGCGGCCCTCTCTGCGGCCCGTCTAGCCGCGTTGGCTTCCTCTCTGGCCTTTCGCTCCGCTTCGGCCTTGATCACCGCTAGCTTGCGCTTGAAAGCATCTACGAGTCCGACAAGGCCTTTCTCGACACGCTGCGCATCCTCGACGGTCGGCTTCCAGCGCGCGCTTTCAGCTTTGTAGGCGTCATAAAGCGGTGCTGTGGCGGATTTCTGGCCCGCCTCAAGCGCCATGCGAAATTCGCGTGCGCCCTTTCTGATTTCATCGACGGCCTTCATCTGCGTTTCGTCGGTGACTTCCTGGCCATCGAGCCAGTTTTCGGCCTCCATGCGGACCCCTTCGAAATCAGCGCAGATGGCGTCAATGGGATCGGGCGGGTTGTTATGCCCTATTGCAGCGACTTCGTTCATCGTTCGGTCCTTTCTGATTGGGTTGCTGCCGGGGCCGGGAGGACTGGACCCCGGCAGCTTTACCGCGCGCCAGACAGGCGGTGCTGGGCGCGGATCGGGATCATTCGGCGGCGATCCGGCGCGATGCCTGGTTGCGCGCGACCTCGGAGATTTCCGCCTCGATCACGGTCATGGCCTTGCAGCCGATCATCAGGATCACGTCCTCGCGGGGCAGGCTCTTGCCGCCGATGGTGATGTATTCCAGCGTGGCCCATGTGCCGCCGGCGAACCCGACAGCCCAATCGGCCGGCTCATCTTCCAGCGCAAACACAGCGGGCACGTCCTCGATGCAGAGGCCAGCGGGGTAGATATCGATGGTGCATTCGTGGTCGGTCATCTCGCTTTCCTGTTCAGGGGCCAAATCCGAAAACTGGCGCAATGGGGGCAGATGCGCAGGCGCAGCCCTTCGCTGTATTCCGGCGCGTCGAACTTCCGGTTGCAGTCCTCGCAGCGGTAATTGTCGCGGCGCATCCAGTTGATCAGGCGGCGGATCATCTGCGATCCCCCTCGAAATATGCCACGCACTCTGGGCGGCAGTTGTCGGCCTGCGCGGTGACTGCCGCGATGGTCCACAGCGCAGACGTGACCCACAGATAGACGCTGAGCGCGCCGAGGATGGTAATGGCGAAGACGCTGGGCCAGTGGATGTTTCCCATCACGCGCCCTCCTTCCGCATCGCGCTGTCCGCGATATGGGCGGGGATGTTGCGATATTCGTGCGGCGCCAACGTGATCGTCTGTGCCATCTGTGCATCGTGGAGGCGCTGGGCACGGGTCAGGCTGTCCAGCATGAAATCGCGGATCGTGGCGTTGGGGATATGGCCGAACTGGATCATTGGCCACACGCGGAAACCCGCGCCTCCAAAGCGATGACCTTGCCCTTGCTGGCTGCGATGCTCCCGGCGACATTGCCGCCCGACAGGCTGGAAACCGGCACCCCGATCAGGAACACCCCGATCGCGTCACCGGCTACGGCGCCCTGCTGCTTGCTTTCGAGCGCGGCGAGGGCCTGCCGCTCGGCGTTCAGATCGGCGCGCGCCTGGTTGCAGGCGATGCCGGCATAAGCATTGCCCATGCTGACCGGTGCGATCGAATTCGGGGATTGCGCGCAGGCCGCGACAACAGGCAGCGAGGCGATGGCGAAAAAAGTCTTGATGGTCATGTGTCTCTCCCGTGTGATCCGCGATCTGCCCGCGTTGCCGGTCTGGCGGTTCGGGCGTCTTCGGCGGTGTCTATGGGAGGATAATGGCGTGCCAATTGGCACAATGCAAGACAAAAAAATGCCAATCGGCACAATTATGGTTTTTGCTATGCGAACGGGGAGTGAACGGCTAGTGTTGATCGGGCGAAAAAATGCTCAGGGATGCAAGGCGAATGAACGATTTACGGCAGATGGCACACGACTGGGCGCAACTGGACAGCCGCGAACGAGCGGGAATCTTAGACGAGGCCGTCAGGATGCTTGAGCGCCGCGCGAGCGGAGGATGCCTAGAATCTGCGCGTGCAGCATCTGCTGATCTTCTGGCGCAAGCAGCTCGAAGACATTTTGCGCCATGCCAGCAGGCTCAACGTCCCGACAATCAATAAACTGGTTCACGGTTTTTCCGTAAAATGCTGCGATAAGGATAGCGTTCTCGACCGATGTTGATGCGGTCTTGCGCCCCAATAGCTTGTTAATCACGTCGCGGCTGACGCCGGTGTTCTTCACCAGGTCCACAATCTTGGTCTCATGCCGAAGCATGTGCCAGCCAAGTGCCTTCTGAAATGCAAGTGCCATAGCCCTGTTGAACGGGCCGAATGAGTTTTTCGTCAATGTGTCATTAGGCACTTGCGTTGTAGCGTGCCAATTGGCACAATACTCGCTATGAACGACATTCACCGCATCATCTCCGAAGTGGACGCATACTGCGCCGCGACCGGCTTGAAGCCGACGACAGTGTGCAATCGGGCGCTTAACAATGCCCGGCTGTATGATCGACTGAAAACAAACGCCGACCAAGTTGACCGATACGCAGACAAGCTCCGTTCGTGGATGAAGGACAACCCCGCAGAAGATCGTCGGGGGGCTGCATGATGGTCGGTTTGGTCATTCTCGTGTGCCATGTGGCATCATCTGGTTGCGCCTCACGCGCCCGTCAAGATGGGGGGTCGTCATGAGCGCGCCCATCGACCTGATCGCAATGTCATGGCCTGTCCGTCTCCGCTACGCCGCCGATCACGACATGGGTGCGAGCGACCTGGCGCGCGCCGTGGGTGTATCAAAGACTGCCGTTAGCAGGCAGGCCAAGCGGCACGGCGTCAGGCTGACAGACCAACGCAGGTCAGCCGCCAATGCCGAGCGGATGAGGGCGCGGGCGCGGGCACGACACGCGGACCCGGAATTTGCCGCCGCCCATGCAGAGCGGTCGCGGGCAAGGATGCGGGCGCGACACGCGGACCCGGAATTTGCCGCAGCCCATGCCGAGAGGTTGCGGGCGCGGAACGCGGACCCGGAGTTCAACCCGCTCGCTGCGCTGACGGAAAGAGAGCGCGCGGACTACGATACCTTCAAGCGGGCCGGGTATGAGCGGAACGAGGCGTTCGCAATGATCGGTCGTGATGACCTGATCGGGGGCCGCGCATGAGCGCGCCCAGCCCCGAGGACCGCGACCACATGGATGCCGCAGCATGTCGCCGCCTGTGGTCTGCCGTGGCGCTGACCGTGTTCAACGATAGCTGGTCAGCCATCGAGGCGGGCACGATCAGCCGGGAACACGCCCGCGTGACGGCGCTGCGCTATTTCCGCAGCCGCAACGGCAGGACCGTCATGGCGCTGGCCGGAATCGACGTGGACCCGGAGCGCCTCGCGAATATTGCAGCCGACCCTGCCATGCGCGAGCGGACGAAGCATCGGGAGGCGGAGTGATGGCCAGGCCCGGACCGAAATCACGGATCGACCCCGACCAGTTGCGTGTCCTGTGGGGCGCAGGTGTCCCGACGGCCGTGATAGCGAAGACGTTCAGCGCCAGCGATACGGCTGTTCGTAGGGCCGCTCAACAATGCGGGCTTCCGCGCCGTCCGCGAGGAGCGCCCAGCCATGTCGGCGCGAAAAAGCGCGAACCCGTTCCAGAGCCGTCAGCGCCGCGCCCGCTGACCGGCATCGCAGCGACCGGGGGCCGATACGCCGAACTGGCCGCCTATGCCGAGGCAGAAGGCATAACCCTAACGCGCGCGCAGCAGGAATGGCATCGGTATCGGGCGGGAGCGGCATGACCCCCGCCAGCAACACAGCCACAGAGCGCGGGAGGGCGGCATGACGATCATCCGCGAAGAACGGATCGGCGGGCAGCGGCTGATCTTGGGGGATAGTCGGGAAATCTTGGAGGCCCTGCCGAAGCCTGACGCTATTGTCACAGATCCACCCTACGGCATCGGCATTACCAAAAGCAATCGGCTGGCCGTCAGCAAGGGCATGGGCGGAAAGTCTTGGGATGAATCACCCGCTGACATCGCGCCCCTTCTGGCTACCGGCGCGCCGATGATCGTTTGGGGCGGAAACTACTTTGATCTTCCGCCCTGTCGCGGGCCTTTGGTCTGGGACAAGAACAACGCAGGCCGTGATTTTGCCGATTTCGAGATGGCGTGGACCAACCTCGACATGGTGGCACGTCGCATTGTCTTTCGGCCCATGAATATGGATGGCGGCAAGCTGCACCCGACGCAGAAACCTATCATCGTCATGGAGTGGTGCCTCGGCTTTCTACCCGACGCCGTTACCATCCTAGACCCATTCATGGGCAGCGGCACCACCCTCGTCGCCTGCCAGAAGCTAGGCCGTCATGGCACGGGCATCGAGATCGACCCCGATTATTTCGCCATCGCATGCGAGAGGGTTCACAAGGCATGGCAAGAGCCGGATATGTTCGTGCAGGCACCTCCGCCAGCGCCCACGCAGGAGGCGCTGTTCTGATGGATGCCATCGAAGCCCTCACCAACGCCTCCGTGGGCCTGCTGGTTAGCTGGTCGGCAACCTACTTCATCCTCGACTACACGCCCGCGCAAAGCGCCGCAATCACGGCCATGTTCTTCGGCCTGTCATTTGCGAGGTCTTTCGTTTTGCGCCGAATTTTCAGGAGCATCGCATGACATGCAATGCGACCACCCCGGCTGCAACGCCCCCGGCACTTTCGGCTTTCGACAGCCTTCAAGGTATCAGCCCCAGCGGGGAGAGAAGCCGCTCAAGCGCCCCCTCCGGGCCTGTGGAGCGCATCGTGAATGGGCCGAACAGCGATGGCGAGACAGGTTCCCGGATCGTCAGCAGGGCGGCGAAGCTGCGATTCCCGAACGCGATCCAGCGGGCGCGATACGAGAGCGTTCACCGGACGCTGGGCAGGGGGATCTAGGCCTATAATGCTGGCGAAGATCATCCTTCCGTGGCCCCCATCCGCCATGTCGCCCAACGGCGCGCATGGTCACTGGTCGGCCAAATCATCCGCCGCCAAGGCCTACAAGCTGGCCTGCTGGGCAATGTGCAAGGCGCAGGGCGTCCGTCCCGTCGAGGCTGATGCTGTGGATGTGTCGCTGATCTTCTACCCGCCCTCACGCCGTGCCTATGACCTCGACAACGCGCTGGCCCGCATCAAGCAAGGCCTCGATGCCGTCGCAGAGGCTATCGGCGTCGATGACAGCCGTTGGCAGGCGATGCACCTGGAGCGCGGCGAACGCTGCAAGGACGGCGGCGTGATCGTGCTGATCCACGAGGTGACGGCATGAACGAGACACCTAAATTCCCGACCGCTGGCGACAACTTCCGCACCATCGGAAGTCTCGCATTGGATCTGGTGAAAGAAGCGGCCCGAAAGCGCGCCAACGCTAACGGGCCAACCGAAACCGCAAACAATGAGGATTCGCGGGATGGCTCAAGGCAACGATAAGCATTTGTTCAAGGATAGCCAAGAGGCAGCGTTCAGGCGCGTCGTCAGAAGCCAAATAAAACGTGGCCCTTTTACCAAGGGTCAGCGCGATGCGCTTCTGGCGTTCATCAATCACTGGTTCCAGCACCGGACAAGCAAGGGTGGCATGGTTCATCCAGGCCGCAAGAAGATCGCTGCCAAAGCTGGGGTCACGATCAAGACGGTTTCACGGCTGTTTGACCTGCTTCGAAATCACGGCGTCATTGTTGCAGAAGCCAACCTGAATGGGCTGCATGGAAAGGCTACGGCCTACACCGTCAGCACGGTCCATCTGACAGCGCTTTGCGGCATGAAAAAGGCCGATTTGCGGTATACGGTGGGACAAATGTCACGGGTCGAGGGCGGGACAAAATGTCCCACCGTCTTAGATGATAGTTCGAACGTCATTTACCTGTGCCAGAACAGGGGTGCAGCCTGATGTTCGACCTGTTCCAAAAAGACTGTGCCAGAGCGCCGAAAACACTTCGCCCGCATCAAGAGCGTGCCATTGCCCAGATCAAGCAATCTCTTGGAAAAGGGAACAAGCGCATCGTTTGCCAAGCAGCAACCGGTTTCGGGAAAACACTGCTGTCCGCAAAGATCATCGAAGGAGCCTTGGCCAAGAGGAACGGGGTGATCTTCACCGCGCCCGCGATCAGCCTGATCGACCAGACGGTTAACGCTTTCGAGGCAGAGGGCATCCGCGACATTGGCGTAATGCAGGCCAATCATCCGAGAACCGATCCTTTGGCGAAGGTGCAGGTTGCATCCGTCCAGACGCTGGCGCGAAGAGAAATTCCGCCGGCTGCGCTGGTGATCGTGGACGAATGCTTCCCGGCTGGAACGATGGTTTCAACGCCGTTTGGGTCGGCGCCGATCGAGCAGGTGAAGCCCGGCGACATGGTTTTGACAGCCGCAGGTCCAGGCATCGTCGATGCCGTGAGCCTCAGCACGACAGAGCAACTCTATAAAGTGGAAATTGACGATGGAACCATCATCGAATGCACGGCCGGACATCCGTTCTTCACAGAACGTGGGTGGCTCGAAGCGGGGAGATTGGCAGCCGGTTCGGTCGTATTCGGCGCGCAAGACATGCCCGATCTGTGGAGAGGTGTATTCACCAAAGCGGCGGACGCGGGCGGTGGAGAGCGAAGCGGAGTGGGGCAAGCGTCTGGCTTGCTCGCAATCTTGCTCAAAGAAATTGAAGAATCCTTCACACAGCAAGCAAACGCGCGAAAAGATATCGAAGACGTTGAAGCGTATATCTCATCAGCCTGTGGTTCGTGGTGGGAACGGAACTGGCTTCACCATGCCGCAACTGTGCCTGCATCAGGCCTTGGGCGTGGGCTGGGTGATGGAGCGGACAGTGAATGTTTGGAAGGGAACACGCAAGCCGGGTTGGCCGGGCCATTACAAGCTGGATATCGCGAATCCGGATCTGATGATTGCGATAGAGGTGGACGGCGGGAGCCACGGCACAATGGAACGGCAGGCAGCGGACGATCGGAAGGATCAATTCCTGCGCGCCGAAGGGTGGTCAGTGTATCGCGTGTCGAATGCGGAAGCGATGTCGATGTCTACAATCTCGAGGTCGGTGGACATCCTTCGTATTTTGCGAACGGCGTACTAGTCCACAACTGCCACCTGCGCGCCAAGGTGGTCGAGCAGCTGATGCTGGACCGGCCCGACGTTGTGTTCATCGGCCTGTCGGCAACGCCGTGGGCGCGAGGCATGGGCTTGCTGTGGCAGGACATGGTGACGCCGTGCAGCATAGGAGACCTTATCGGGCAGGGCTATCTGTCGGAGTTTCGGGTTTTTGCGCCTGACATTCCCGACCTGTCCGGCGTCAAGACGATGGCCGGTGATTTCCACGAGGGCCAGACTGCCGAGATCATGGAAGGCCGGGCGCTGATGGCGTCGATGGTCGAGACGTGGCTTGCCAAGGGCGAGAACCGGCCAACGCTGCTGTTCGGCGTCAACTGCGCCCACGCAAGGCAACTGGCCGATGCGTTCGAGCGGGCCGGTGTGGCGACGGCCTATTGCGATGCCTACACCGACAGCGTTGAGCGCCAAGTGATCGAGCGCAGGTTTCGGGCCGGTGAGGTCAAAGTCGCCTGTTCGGTTCGGACGCTGACCACGGGCGTTGACTGGCCGGTGTCGTGCATCATCGACGCGGCACCGACCAAAAGCATCATGCTACACGTCCAGAAGATCGGGCGCGGCTTGCGGGTGAATGAAGGCACCGAGGATCTTCTGGTGCTGGATCACGCTGGCAATTCGCTGCGCCTCGGACTGGTCACGGATATCAACCGGCACGAACTGGACAAGACCAAGCCGGGCGAGAAACTGCCTGTCGAGCGCAAGGAGAAGCTGCCCAAGGAATGCGCCAACTGCGCCGCCCTCCATACCGGCCTGAAATGCCCCTACTGCGGCAATGAGCGAAAGCCCGTGGCGGGTGTTGAGACGGTGGACGGAGAACTGATCGAACTGACGCCAGCGAAGGCCAAGAGCGAGCAGGCAACCAAGGCCGAGAAGCAGCTTTTCTACAGCATGGCGCTGTGGATGGCGGGACAGCGAGGATACAAGCCGGGCTGGGCTGCGAACCTGTATCGCGGCAAGTTTCAGGTCTGGCCGCGTGGGCTTGACGATATCGCCACCCCAGCCGATCAGGCGTTCCTGAACTACGAGAAAAGCCGCCGCATCCGTTGGGCCAAGCGGAGGGCTGTGTGATGCCTGTAGACCGAGCCATTGATCTGACGGGCTTTCGATTTTCGCGCCTGCTTGTCCTTCAGAGGGCACCAAGAGGAGGGAGGAAAAATCGTAGGGCAATTTGGACGTGTCGATGCGATTGCGGAAATATCTCTGATGTAGGGGCAGACCGTTTAAAGTCTGGATCTACTAAGTCTTGCGGGTGCCTTTCTCGCGAGGTGGCAATTCATACCCACGCGACTCACGGTTGCGCATCTTCTGGAACTGTAACGCGCGAGTATCTGGCATGGGCCAACATGCGGGCTAGGTGTTCGGGCGCTCAGCCAAAATCCTGGAAAAACTATGGTGGTCGCGGAATCGCTGTCTGTGCTGATTGGCAGAATAGCTTTGCAGCGTTTTTGGGAGATGTTGGGGAAAGCCCCGGAAAGGGCTGGGAGTTGGACCGTATAGATAATGATGGGGACTACGAGCCGGGCAATGTCCGGTGGGTGACAAAATCGGAAAACAACAAGAACCGCAGGTCAAAGGCGGAAATTTTGGGTGGCCGTCATGTTTCATGAGCGGACTGTTCAAGCGGCTAGGGGGAAGTGGCGCGGAATTTTGATGGCGTTAGGTGTGCCGGAATCTTGCCTCAAAAATCAACACGGCCCGTGTCCACTGTGTGGAGGCAATGATCGTTTCCGGTTTGATGATACCGACAAGCAAGGAACCTATATCTGCGGCCAATGCGGGGCAGGTAACGGCATGAAGCTGGCCATCGAATTCACCGGCCAGCCGTTCCGCGACGTGGCATCGCGGATCGACCAACTGCTGGGCAACATCAAGCCCGATACCGGCCCGCAGCGGCGCGAATTGAGCGAAGGCGACCGGCGCGACATGCTGCGCAATGCCTACGCCTCGACTGCCGCCGTGCAGCCGGGCGATCTGGTGGACGCCTACATGGCAAGCCGTGGCCTCGATCAGCCAAGCTATCCTGCGGCGCTGCGGTTCTCTACCGCGATGAAGGACGGCGAAGGCGGCGTGAGGCCGTGCATGGTCGCGCTGGTCGGCGTTCACGGCGAAACCGACGACAGGGGCCGACAGCGGTATTGCAGCCTTCACCGCACGTTCCTGCGGCCTGATGGGCGCGGCAAGGCCGAGATGGCAAGCCCGCGCAAGATGATGCCGGGGCAACTGCCGGACGGCGCTTGCGTGATGCTGTCCGATTGGCCGGGATACGGCGCAATTGGCGTGGCGGAGGGCATCGAGACGGCGCTTGCCGCATCGGCGCGGTTCGAAATCCCGGTATGGGCCGCGATCAGCAGCAACATGCTGGCAAAGTGGAACCCGCCAGTTGGGGCCGAGGAAGTGGCGATCTTTGGCGACAATGACCCGAAATTCGGAGGCCAAGCCGCCGCCTATTCTCTGGCGCATCGGCTGGCCGTGAAGGGTCTGAACGTCAGTGTTCACATACCGCAACTGCCCGGCACTGATTGGGCAGATCAGCACCGCAAATCGGAGGCCACCGCATGACCGATCAAACCGCAGACTGGCGCATGGCCGTGTTCCGCACCGCCATGCCACTTACCGACGAAATGCAGGACGTGATCCGCAAGGACATGACAGCGCGCGCCGCGAAGATGCGAATGCACCATCACAAGAACGGCGCTGCCCTCGATGGCGGCTCATACGAAGCGATGGCCGAAAAGCGCAGGCTGGCCGGTCAGCGGAACCGCGCTTCGCTGTGGCCGAAGATCAAGCCGCTGCGCGAGCAAGGGCTGTCGGCTACTGCGATCGGTGCCAGGCTTGGCATCAGCGCGTCCACGGTTCTGCGTGCCGAGGGCGAATTGGGCGGGTTGGCGCAATGAGCAAGCATCGCATTCGCCACGAGAACGCTTTCCGCGCCGGTGCCAGAGAGGGCATCCGCGACTTTCTCGCTGACCTGCTGGCCCTGACGCCGCCCGAGGCTCACGGCAACCTACGCAAGCTGGCCGCGTCTGTCTCGGAGCGCCCGAAATATCAGCGCATCGAGAAGGCGTTCGGGGAGGCAGCCGAATGACCCGCGAGGAACGCAAGCAATCCCGCCGCACCGAACGCCGTAAGGGCAAGCAGGCGGATCACGTCCTCACAGCAGCCGTGCGGGCCATCGGAGCCGGTGACGCCGAGGATTGGACCCAGGACAGCCCAGAGGATGCCAAGCGGCGTTTGCGGGCGGAACAGGAGGGACGGGAATGAGCGACGAACAGTGGGGGCCGTGGATCGAGCATGATGGGTCGGGATGCCCTGATAATGTTCGCGGTCGAGTAATCCATGTGATCTTTGAAGCGCCTGATGCCTCTCCGATGGAGAATTCAGGTCTGATGGTGGATGCGGTGATGGCGTGTTGCGAAAGCTGGAACGGCGAAAAATACGGCTGGTCCGGAGGGCATAATGCCCGCTGGATGGGGTTTTCAGACAAGATGCGTTGGGTAACGAGATATCGCATCCGGCAGCTATCCTCTGCCGCATCCATAACTGCCATCCTCGAACGCATCGCCGCCGATCCACACCCCGTGAAGGAGGATGCAGCAGCATGAAAGCCCACGGCAAGAAACGAGCAGCAGCGCGAGGGACGGCATGACCGAGCAATTGAACTGGCTGGGCTTCGCAGTCACTGGCAAGGAATTCGTCGCGATGGACGATCTGCGCCGGTTCGGCATCGACCATTGGCGTGGCGTCCGCATCGAGTTCGAGAGGCGGGGAAAGCAGCGGACAGCAGAGCCGCACGAATATCCGGCTATCCACAACTATATCTGGATCAGGCCGACAAAGAGCCAAGTGCAGCACCTGTCGTCAGTGCGCTTTCTCGGCAGCACGTTTCACATTCTGAACGCTCACGGCGTCAGGCAATTTCGCCGGTTTGGCGATGAGGTCGAGGCCGAGGAAGCCAAAGCCCGGGCCATCATCGCGCAACAAGAGGAGGCCAAGCGGATAGCCGATAACATGGCCTTGAAAGCCGAAACCAGAAAGCAGCAACTCGCGGCAAAGCGGGCATCAATCGCAGCGGCGATGAACGAATACAAGGCCGGTGAGATGATCGAGATCAGGGATGGTGTTTTCGCTGGTGAGTTGGCCCGGTTCCGCAAGCTATGCCTCGGCGCGGCTGACGTTCATCCGTTCATTGAGGCGGAAATCGAGATGATGGGCCGCATCGCCACGGTCCAGATTGACCCCTTGACGGTGAGACGCGCAGTAAATGGTTGAAAGCCACAAGATTTTGTGCCATATGCGGGAAAAGGCCCTTAACCAGCAGCGACTGCGGTGGTGGCCGGTAAGGCGTGGCGCTTCAATTGAAGCTGAAACGTCGCGGACGCCTTCATAATGCCTATGCGGGCCGGTCTGGCAGGATCAGCCCGCATTTCGATTCCGAGGGACAGTGATCTACTTCGCCGCCTTCATCATCGGATGCTGGATTGCAGTGCAATGACCAACCCTACAGCATGACACCACTACGCAGGACATGGGACAAAGGCAGCAGGCATAGCAGAGGCTACGGTTCAGCATGGGACCGGCTACGCAAGACAATCCTGCAACGTGACTGCTACCTCTGCCAGCAATGTAAGAGACAAGGGCGCATCACCGCACTCTGCGCCAAGCCATACGACCACGCAGTGGACCACATCACACCCAGGGCCAAGGGCGGGACAGACGACCCCGACAATCTCGAAAGCCTGTGCAGGGACTGCCACGACCGTAAGAGCGCGGAAGAGGCCGCAGAGGCGCAGGGACGCACGCTGACGGCACCTAAGCCGACGATAGGGCTGGATGGCTGGCCGCAGGGCTAAGCCCCCCCCCCGGTCAAAAAAATGGGGCCTGTGAGCCACGG
>CEUO01094899.1_pt1 | contig 15037 bp, 7 predicted proteins | sample 531391 | NCBI WGS metagenome assembly CEUO01 (sample SAMEA2622799, study PRJEB7988) | marine metagenome | isolation source: saline water (ENVO:00002010), including
GATCAAACATAGTATTTAAGACAACCTAAAATGCCTATTTCAAATAACGTAACAACCTATGGGACTGTGGCTCCCAATTCCATAAGAAAGCCTGTTACTTTGGAGAGCCCAAAGCTGCAAGGTTTAAATTATCCCATACCTCTTAATCCGAAAAAAGGATACTTTAGTAAGAATTCTAACCTACAGCTAGTTAAGAATAATCTTAGCTCTTTAATTAGGACGGAGCGCGGAGAGAGATTTATGCGACCTGATTATGGGTGTAATTTGCGTAGATTTCTGATGGAGCCGTTGGATGAGGCTACTTTTCAAGTAATAAAGGAGGAGGTCACTGTTGCGATAGGTAGATACCTTAGCACAGTAACCTTGGGTAAACTGCAAGTTTTTGAAACTAGAAGTGGCCAATTAAAGGTCAATCTATTTTGCGCTGTTAGAGATGCCATCTCCACAGCTTTTAATATTGGGGTTAGGATATAATGGTGGTCTTTTCAGGGACAGTTGACTCGGACTTTTTAAAGTTATTACCATCTGAGTTGCAGAATAAAGAGAAGTTGATTAACTTTGCTTCTTCAGACTTTGAAAGTCTTAGAGCAAATCTAATTAAGTATGTAAAAGCAACCTTCCCTTTAGACTACAACAATTTTGAAAGTTCAGATTTTGGTGTGCTGCTTCTAGAGTTGATGGCGGCGGTAGGACACATACAGTCTAATAAGTCTGACTACTTGGCTAATGAAAATTACATCGGGACTGCTCGAAGTCGAGACAGCATAAAAAGACTTTTAGAAATCATAGGTGTCAGGATGAAAGGCCCAATATCCGCCGCTGCTAACGCATCTATTACTTGCACGACATCCGTAGCCACAGCCTCCTCATTAGTAGTGCCATCTACCAACAGGGTGGTCACGGTGGCCTCACCTGAGGATGGTGGCACTTTAACATATACCCTATACAAGGTTAACTCTAATGGAACTGTAGACCTTAGTGAGCCTAGGAATGACTTGGAATTTACAGTAACCGGAACTGGGTCACTCACAGTTTCTGATGCAGTTCTCTTGGAAGGAGCTTTTGTTGTCGAGCGAGGAGTTTTTGCATCTCCTCAGTCGATCAAAACCATAAACTTATCCGAATTTCCTTTTGTAGAGAAAAGCGCCCAGGTATATCTAACAGGGAATAGCACCACCGAAGGCGTATATCTGGAGGAAGATAATATATACTTCGCCTCTGGCCAGGGTGACAAGGTCTTTCAGGTAACTACTGATGAGCAGTTTAAAGCATCTATACTTTTTGGAGATGACACTATCGGAAGGTCTCCTTCACTAGGCGATGAGTATGTTGTTACTTATCGTGTTGGTGGGGGTTCAAGAGGAAATCTTGATGCTGGCATAATAAACGCTGTCCTGTCTGGGAAGGTCAGGGGTACAACAGGTGGATCGTTCGCAAGTGAAGACGTTCAGCTTACAATCGAGAACACCAGCATGGCAACAGGAGGTCGAGACGCCGAGTCGGTGGCTCAAGCAAAAAGGTATGCACCTCTATACTTTAGAACTCAGGACCGGCTAGTCACTCTTCAAGATTTTAAGGCTTTTGCAAACACGTTTGCCTCTAATTACGGCTCTACTGGTAAGGCCACTGCAACCGCAAGAAGAGCTTTCTCATCTGCGAATATAATTGATTTATTTGTTCTAGAGAGAGCCTCGGATTCTCAGCTTAGGAGGGCAACCCAGGAGTATAAGCGTCAGTTATTAGAGGCTGTTGAGTCTAAGAAGATGCTAACTGATGAGGTGATCGTGGTTGACGGGCTGATTAGGACCTTAGATTTAATCGTCACGATAACTCTCGACGAGAAGTTTAGAAGAAATGAGTCCCAGTTAGTTCAAGTAGCTAGGAACTCAATTTTAACTTATATGAGCATTGATAATACAGACTTTGGAGAACCTTTTGTTCCTCAAGATGTTATCAGAATACTACTTTCAGATGCGCCTAATATCAGATTTGCTGAGATCAATAATGTTGAAAATTCAATTAGTTTAGGCTTTAACGAAATTATACAGTTAAATAATTTAGCAATACGAGTAGATTACGTCTAATGTCGGGAAAGACTTACTTAAGAAATCAAAACTTTTTCAAAAGGGATTACTTCGAGGCCTTGAAGTATATCCTTCCAGGTTATCTTTATGAGGATGATGTTTCAGGCACGCCTAAAGCTGATGATCCGGTAGATAAAATAATTAATAGCCATATTGATGTTGCTGATAACCTGTCTAGTATTTTAAATGTTAGCGCAGTGCCGGGAACCTTTACCAGCGCGATTAATACGACTATCGGGATAGGTCCTTATTTTGTTAAGCAAAACAACTTAACAAACATTACTACTCAGAGTTTCGAGGACAAAGTACTTTCATACTTTAATTATAAGTTTACAGACTTTGCAAGCCAGGACCTTTTTTCTCAATATGTAACTGACACCTTATTGCCAGCGATCAACCTTAATAGTCCAAACACAACCACTTTTGCCTCAGTTGGAGATGCTTCAACGATTCACAATTACTTAATAAGTAATTTATCTTGGATGTATTTCTTGAATACCTCTGGGCCTTCCTATGACCCATCTTCGTATGTTAAAGATCTTTTGGTAAATAGTTTGTATGTTGGTAAGCCTGTAAAACTAAATGACGGTATCAAAGGTCTTAGCGAGCACTTATGGAAAAACGCATCAAGTACCTATTACCCCTCTCTCTTTCTATCCGGCACTAGGTCAGACTTAAGTGGAACTCAACAGCTAGAGAAGTTACAAACTTGGAATGATATTATTTATTCTCCCCTTTTTGCAGATTCATCTGACTTTAGAGTTAGGGATAAGTTTGATATTTTTATTGAAAGTAATTTAAAGTCAGCTAGGAAGATAGAGGACGGCCCTTTTGCTAGATTAATCAGAGCCTTATCCTTCTTAGCATTTGATATAAATAGTGACACTGAGGAGATATCCACATTATATGATATTGATGATTGCCCCGACGACTTCCTTCCACTAATAGCCCAGCTAATTGGTTGGGACCTTTTTGGAAATGACCCTGAGAGGTGGCGACTTCAACTGCGAAATGCGGTCTCTATTTATAAATCAGTGGGAACTAAGAAATCCATTCAAAGCACAATCAACACTGTTTTCCCTAAGGATATTTTCCCTGTGCAGGGTAGGGTTACCGAGTTATGGGAGTCTTACGTTCCCTACTTAATTTATTACTCTCTAGCTACCGAGTCAGATAACTTTAAAAGCTTTGAAACGTGGACGCCGGATTTAGCAAACCAAATGAATGTAGGCATGTACTCGGCTTCGAGTATGGATGATAACATTCGGCTGGCTGTTGATAGGATTTTATTGGAAACTATAAGGCAATTCCCTAATAACTTCCCTATTAACTCTTGGTTAGAGGAGTTTCAAGGTGTTTTTAATTATCGAGGAAGGGATTACCTAATTCCTCCTTTCGAGGAGTACCCTTACTATGTTAACACTGAGCTAAACCCAGAAATGGTTGAGTTCATCTCCGACAGGTTGGCTTGTTTTGGTGTGAGAAAGGAGTTCGCCCTTGATGTAAGTTCTTACATTACCCTCAACGCTTTATCCAAGGATGATGAGCCTAAATTAGGTTCGTGGTTAATATTTACCTCTGGCTATAGTGAGCCTCCAAATCTTGATATCCTCATAAGGAATTTGAGTGATAATAGGTTTGACTATGCGTCGTTGTGGTCGGGTAAATCATCTCACTTCAAGTTGGTTTTAGAGGCTTCGGAGTTTGATTTCAACAAGACTAATCTAAACGGTATCGAGAGCGGCGATGCAGTGAACTTCATATCGCAGGCAGTGTCTAAGGTATCGCCTGCCCACGCCATCCCGGTCATATCTTTAGAGGTTTCAGGCGACGCAGACACGTTATCTTTTGATCCTGATTTGCTTCCGGTTGTTTACTTCCCTAGAGAAGAAATTGATGTCGGCGCTGGTAATAATACTTTTGCATCCGGCATTTTCTTAAATACCTATAAGCGGGGTATTAATACTAACGGCAATGTGATAGGGAGAGGCGCGACAGAGTCCTTGGTTTCCCCTGAATTAGTAAACGTAAGCTCAATTGGTTCGGTGCCTAGAAATACATCTCGTCGCAGGAACTATGCTAAAGTTATGCCTTTTGAGGGGTACTACGACAGGACTGGATTTAACATGCCAGTTCCGAAGCAGAACTACCCTACTGAAAACCAAGAGTTCATACCGCTAGGTTTGAACCTCTCTAGCTGCGAGTATGTTCCAGTAACCGATCACATAAATGTATCCGGTGTCTGGGCTCAGTGTGAGAACTTGTTTTCCAACAATGTGTATAATGGAGTAGCTGTTAGTAGCACCTATCCTGTCCGAGGATGGTAAGTAATATAGCAGATGGTTAATCTTGATTTTAAAGTTATAGGTGTTAACGATGTCACGGATGACCCTACCGTCAGGTTTAGGTGTGTTACAAGTGATGACGATAAGTTATACATTGGTACGGATAGATCCTCTGAAGGGTCCGCTGATATTTGGGAATACTCTAATGAGAGTTACACCAAGATAACTGATACCTTGGAGGGTAAGGGATTTAAATCTATAGGTGATCTGATTGTAGATGATGGTGTCCTATACGCTGGTGTTGGTGATGGCTTTACCAATTCAGTTAACTATTCTGGTCAGGTCTGGGTTAATAACTCTATAAAGTGGTCAGAGATTGGTTTAGGGGCCGGAAGTGCAGTTAACTACGCTACAAACTTTATCCGATCCATGGTAAAGGTTGGAGACGATATTTATGCGGGTGGAAGTAAGTATGACCTTTTCAAAATATCTTCGAGTGGTTTTACTCCGGTATTAACATTTAATGATAACTTCTCTGCGTCAATGCCTCCTGAGTATCGCATTGCAGATAACCTTTCTAAACTTGAGAACTGGGTGGATTTAGAGACCGATGGGTCAGCGGTTTACGGGTCTATCATACCTACCAGTTCGGTACAGGCTCTTATGGCTTACGTTGATAATTCCATCCTAAATTTATCTTCCATCGTAAAGTATGATCCTGTTGCAAACACTTTAGTTGATTTCTCTCCACCTGTTGTGTTTGCAAATGGCGGTCATCGTATGGTGAGTAAGCTGCACTACGATGACGGCTACTTATATGCTGGGACATACAACTCCTATAGCGGGACGGAACTTTGGAGATCTCCTGTAATTTCGGGAGGTTCTTGGACTCAAATTAATGATGGTGGGTTTGGTGATGCCACTAACTTCATGATCACCGACATGCAGACTATTGATGGTCATATCGTAGTCTCAGTTACTAGTTCTAAAGGACCTTCCATTTGGGTTTATGACAAGTCGGACGGGAGTTGGACTAAGCAAACTATAACTTCAGATACCATCTACGAAACGTATAGGATTCAAAGATTAGGCACTGTTAATTACTTGGTGGGTCAAAATCCTCAATACATGGTTCAGACTAGGCCAGAAGAGACGATAATGGAAGCTGAGGAGATGTACCAAGAATTAATCCCTCACTTGATGGATAATTCTCTTCACGCATTCCCTTTAGAGGACGGTAACTATAGGTTCATAGGCAACCAAGGCCCTAAGATCCTTGTAACCGAAGGAACTTTGCAAGATCCTTTTAGCACCAAAATATCTCCTTTAAATGATATGACATCTGCTATAGATGCAAGTGCTAGGACTTGGTGCTCGCCGTATGACCAGTATAACATTGGAGCTTCTTCCTCAAACTTCAGTTCTATGTACTTCACGGAACTCCAAGACAAGAAGCTCAGTTTTACTAGAAGTAAGATGGCTGATCCGGCAAGCGACTTGCTTAACGGCTCTGGGTATCAGTTTAGGGTAGAGGATGACTTAGGAAACTTCTTAGAAAATGTTCCGGCTTCTGCGGTAGCTAGCTATGCAGGTCTAAACTCATATATAAATGAAAACCACTCGGGCATAACTTTATACCACCCGAATGGTTTAATGTATGATGAGGAGGAAGACTTACTGATAGGTACGTTATACGTCGAGGATGGTAAGTGGGGCAAAGCTGGCCCTCCTTCTTCAAACCCTACTGACGCCTGCGGCAAGGACGAGCAATACTGGCTTAGGGGCGGTTGGTATCACATGCGCTCTTTAAGGTTAATAGCCTCTAATGATAAGGGGGTTACTTTCTCTGATTGTGGTAGTCTTGTAACCGGCCCGTCAGGCGCAAGAATAAATCCAAATGATGTAACCTCTCCTTCGGCCCAAATTGGAGATAATCAGGTTGTCGGAGTCGGTAATGGATCTCTAATTAGACGAGCAGATCCTGATACGGGCGAGGATTATTTATATGTTTACTTTATTAGATTTAGGACATCTCTCGACGGACCACAGCAAGGTATTGGCGCAGCAAGAGCACCCTATTCCTCAGTCATAGACTATGCCTTAAATGGTTCAGCTTATCCTTTCTCTGCCTATTATGAAGGAGCCTGGGATCAAGTTGTAACTTCAGAAAGGCTTACTGATGGTAGCTCTACCGATCTTTTCCCATCTAATACCTATCTTAGGGATGTAGGCCCTTATAGTTATGTTGATCAAGGAGTGGCTTACGTTCATAAAGAATCCAACCATGTTGCGATGGCAGGATTAGGCCCTGTCCACATCCTTGATGCATACCTCGCCGCCGCAGACATTAAATCGTATCAAACGGCATATTATTCAAAAGACGGGCTCAATTTTGGATATCCTCAAAGATTGAATAACGCAGACACTGAGTTCAGAAGCGATGGGACTACAATAGTAGCTCACAAATATCCAGGCTTTGTTGGGCCTGATACCTATAAGGGTGAATGGGGTAATACCGTAGAGACTTACGGTCTTGGATACACTGACGACTATGGCTCTTACGCGAACTTAGACGGGTTCTGGCAGACAGCTAGGATTAAATCTACTAGTTTAAGTGCGCCATCTATAGAATCTACTGATAGGTCTTTCGATGTCGGACGATACATCAGAGCTTTCAATTCCAAGTATGCAATTGATAGATGTCAGCTTCCGGGTATTTATGCAGCTATGCATAGAATTAAAGAACGTCAAAAATATTTAACATCCGATCTTACTGTTGGTATTCCTGGAATTCAAGAAGATATCAATGAATTAGCTCCATTTTCCTCTACGCCCTCGGTGGCTAGTGCCATATCTATCCTTGAAGATCGCCTTGCTAATTGGACGAGCGCGGTCACGGTATCTTACGTAAATAGTGCGACTAATGGCGATATAGAGTTTATCGTAGATCCTGGAGACAATCAGAAAAATTTATATAACTTCCCTAAAAATGTAGACAACTACTACGGCTTTGAGTTTGGTAGAGACCTTCACAGGTTATATAGGATTTACCAGCAAAAATTCCAATGGCATAGGCTTAGTCCTGATGTTCAAAATTTAGATGGTGCTAATATATTCTCACACGCTTTTGGCCCTCTTTTGTACAATCATAATTTAAATGAATTAGGCATTGAATCAGATCTTGTAGCTTCTTCATTCTCAAATCCTGATAAGCTTACGGTTGACTCTGCTGCTTTTACAGGTACCGCATCATTTGCAGCCTCCACCGATGATAGCATGTATTTGGATGTGCCGGAGAGAGTATCGTCGGGTATAGTAGACGGCGTAGAGTTGGTCTTAACCTCTGGTGTAAGTGAAAGCTCGTTCTCTGTTTTAAAAATACCAGGAACCCAGAGACAATTATTTGAAGATGATTTCTTGTTCGATAAAACTTTTGTTTTAATGAGGTCTGGGTCCGAGTCCGCTGCCAGGATGAGGTTTGACATTTCAAAGTATGCAGCAGAACCTAGCAGGCCAATATCCAATAACTTCTTACTACCTGATCACGAATTTAAGATTTCCTTGGAAAGCCTTGTTAGTCAGGATTCGGGCGAAACCGTAGGAGGTCGAGGCGTGGGTGTTTGGATTCACACAAAGCCTGAGAGTGGGAAGATGTGGACTTATACCCCTGAAGGTGTATGGATTCAACACGATCAGTTGGTCACACGAGAGCAGATGATGAGAGTATACGCTCATCTCAATTCCAAACCTTTAGAAACAAGGAGTGCTGGATCAACAAATTATGCCACTGATTATGCTTGTTTAGATCAGGTAGCTACGACTAGGCAGTCTCCAATAATGGGCTTCAGTTCTACAGACTTCGATAATTTCAACATAAGCTTTAACACCGATAATAGAAAGCTAAGGATTCCTAGAGATTATCAGAGAGAGTATGGACAGCTTCACAGAGAAAATCAAAAATATGTAATTGAAGTCTTTATGAGCCCTGGCGCTCAACCTGAGGAATTCTTATTGGTTAATAAATTAGAGGTCCAGGACCTTACTTTAAAAACATTATCTGAGATTTTTGCTGCGGGAACTTTAAATAATCCTTTATCTAGACTTTCGGACTACCCCAAGAAATGCCTAGAATACCGAGTTGAGTTGTCCAAGGAGGACTTGTTCGATGTATTTAAACATTTTAACAATATAGCAGGTAAGAACGCCGCCACCGCATACGCGAGCAGAGACAAAGATAAGACTGCGACTATAATGGAATCTCAGGGCGGGTCCAGAGTTGATTATAGGATGAGTTTTACAATGCTTGATGGTAGTGATACAAATCCAACCAATACCAGAAACCGTATAACGTTTGCAGCTTCTGGTAACTTCTTAAGTGAAATGAGGATTCAAATGTAATGTTTGTTCAAGGTTTCGGAGAAATTTTAACTGATATCATGACGGTTAACCCAGCGTTATCCGAGATACCCTCAACTAGCGCCATCCTAGATGCATCTAACTATACCTTCCAGGCGGTTACTTTTGGAAAGGACGCGGGAGGTTATGTTCAACATTCTCACGCAGTATCTTCAACTCAGCATGTTAGTGGTGATACTTCCTTAGCGGTTAGCTCATTTGATTCTGGTATTCTAAATATTATAAATTATGGATCGGATGTCGCTAGCGGAGCGTCTTCGTATGTATTTTCAGCAACTTACTCTAAGTTTATTTCAAATTACGATTCAATGCCCAATGATCCCTCCCCATTAGATACTAGGCTAGAGAGGGGCTCAACTCTATCGACAAATCTGTCAGGGTACCAATACGCTAGCGCATTACCAGATCTGGGGCACTATCCTAATGCAGCTTTAGATCCGCAGCTAAGTGCTATATGGAATAAGGTCGGAGCTTTTGCCCCTTCTGGCGATTATGATGATTATGAGTTTAGATTTCACGATAAAAATTTAAGTGGCATCTTTAGTTTTTACGTAAGCAGCTTTTTCAATAGACAGCAAATAATGGACAAGGATGGCTATTTGACAATGACTGCCTCTAGTGTTACCGACTGGGATTTGGCGGGCGGAGTAAGTTTCGAGAACGGCTCAATCGTAGCATCGAGCACCATTTTTGATCCTGCCGAAGGATTACTCACCGTTCAAACTAGTTTAAGACCTGGGGACAACCTCAGTTTAGCTGCCTTTGGGGGTGTTAAACATTTCGGAATCTATTGCTTTGATTTAAAGTCAATGCTTGCTTCTGGATTAATGCCTCCTTATACCTGGAACGCTCTAAATAATAACAGAAAGTATAAATTGGTGGCTAAGGCAACTACTTTATACGACCCACTTTTCCATAGGGATGTGGGAACTTCATCAGGGCTGCTAGATGGGTTAAACGTAAACAATGTGTTAATCACTAAAACTTTCGATTTCAAATGATCAAATCACTAACAAATCAACTAGGCATAAAAGGTCACTTAACTGTCCATAAAGTCTTCGAAGGCCAGGAAGAGCTTGTATACGACGAAGACAATGTCATTGTCTCAGGCTTCGGATGGTCCCTGTCCCAGTTATACAGTAAGATTGGGTCCAGTGACATCACTGACTATCAGATTGATAGGTTTAAACTAGGTGTTAGCGGCGGCGCTGCATTACAGGTAAGCAGCACCAACGATCTTTCTGGACCGCTGACCTCAAATGTAGAATACGTAGGTACGGGTGACAGCAATATTGAAGTGGTTACAGGCTTTCGATGGGCTAATAATGTAGCGACTACTGACTTGGAGTCATTTGCTAAAATACCGTTTAGTAAAGTGACCAAGGTTGACGATCGAACCGTTAGGTATACGATATTTGTAGACGAGGATTCGTGTAATAATCTTCAAAGAGATGGTACAGATGCAGACTTAAATGAGATTGGGTTGTTTATTAAGAACCCAAAGGCAAGTGCCACTACTACCTCTATACTCGCAGCCTACAGGTATTTTAGTAATATTAGAAAAACATCAGAGTTTGGTTTGATGTTTAGATGGACAATATCATTCGGATAAAATGTTAAACCCAAGTGACGTATATGTATCGGGAGGATCTGACAATCTCTTAGCCTGTTGGACTGAGAATGTTACTAAGTATGACGCTAGCTCTTTCTACAATTGGGAGCAGGATAATTTACCTCTTCATGATTTAGATGAAAGAACACACCTTCTTTGGGAAAAGGCTGGACACCCAACTTCGGCTCTCACCGGCATGTCCTTCGTTGTATCTGCCGATGCTACGTCTTCTTGCAACCCTCTCTATTTTACCACATTAAGCTCCTGTGTCAACGCTCTCCCTGAGGTTATTACCTGTCCGATACTAATTGAGGTAGCTAGTTTTGGGAACTTGGGGAGCTTAAACCTTTCTAACAAATCTTTTGGACCTAACGGGGCTCTTGAAATTGTAAACAGGAATTTTGGTTATCAAGGAGCTAAATCTCTTAATGGCACCCAACCACTTTTAGACAACCAAGTTGACTCGGTTGCTAAATACGGGCAAACGTCTGCTATCGACCCAGGTGGTACTTACGCATTAGCACTTGCTGCTGACTCCAACTCCCCCGAGTTGCCAAATCTAGTCTATGACATTTTCAGGTCTAGGCTGCTGACCAAGGATAGTGAAGGTGGCTTCATATACATTTCTTCGGGAGCAATCTCTAATAGTTCAGGCTTTGAAGATGAGAGGTATGTTAACCCGTATGTCTTTAGCCGCAGGAATGACGATAGGTGTTTAAACAGATTGACAGCCTCTCTTCAGAGTTCTTTGACTCCTTGGGCATACGATACGAACCTATCAAGTGTCGCTGTTCTGTCCTCTGTGCCTTTCGATAAAGCCGCTACCGCTGAGATGACCACCTTTGATGTCAGCACCTTGAATCCACTGACAAACTCTGAAGTTAATTGGGGCGACAAGGTAACCACGGCAGGAGTATCAAGGGCTGTGAACTCCTTTGTCTACTTCAACTACCTTGATGGAATTACAGTCAGCGAATGCAACGGACCTGTATACATTAGGAATTTCACTGTAGATGCTAACCACTCTAAAGATAGGGGCATTGAGATTAGAAACTCTAAGGTTCATCTTGAAAAGTGCTCATCCTCCAGGGCTAACTTAGCGGGACTTTATGTTGACAACTCCGAGGTAGACCTAGTTAAAGGCTTTGTAGGTTATCGAAATTATAAACTGGTGGACGGCGTTAGAACCGGAACGCCCTTCGCCCAGAAACAACACACCTACGATGTGCAAGACTCTTACGGAGTGGGTATTTATGCTGTGAACTCCACAGTTAATATGAAGTCCACTTACGCTAGAGATCTTGAAAAATCGATTCAGGCATCAGGTTCTGATTTATATGCTAGATTCGCTCAGTTGGTCGCTGCGGCTGGCTATGCTAGCGGTGTAACGCTAGCAAACCCATCAACGGAAGACTTGTACTGTCTTTCTAGGAATGATATTGGCATCCACGCTGTTAACTCAAATATAGTAGGCGGTCTAAATGAGTTGGGTGGGGAGAGCACCAACGCCTTACATGCAGATGCTACTCAGATATTCTCTGAACTTAATACCGAGGCTGGCATCAAGTTAGAAAATAGTGTCTTGGATTACAGCGGCAGACTCTTGCTAGATGGTAATTACTTCGGTATGGATGCTGACAACTCTAAAGTTAGCATTGACTCTATCGCTGCTAGGTACAATCAATCAACTGGTTTAAAGCTCACTAACTCTAAATTCATATATAATAAAGATTTGTATGCAAGAGCTAGCCAAGCGACCCCAGCAGATGTTGAATCTTACAAGCAATCACAGGTCGCGTGTATCGATAATGGGCAGGACATCTTGTCTAACAATTCTACTATCGAACCTCTTTACACAAGCGCAATGCCGAGCATTTATAGCATGGTATACACCAGTGGCGCGTTTGGTATTGATGAGACTTCTGAGAAGCTTTTACCCTCTGTTCATTTAAAAGGAAACTCGAATGCTGATTTAATTCACGCACACATGGTTAGAGTTCCCGGTTCACTAAAGACTTTAACTGCTCAGTATGGGCTAATGGCTAAAGTTGAAGATAATTCAACGTTAGCTGTTCGAGGGTCAGGCAATTACGCAAACATTTTCTTAGGTCCAAGAGATCGTTTGGATAGCGTTAATGTTGCTGGGTTATATACTAGTAATGGATCTACAATTAAAATTCAAGGACCAACAACTATTGGAAGGTTTGGCGTTGATGTTTTAGCTGAGGATAGCTCTAATATCGAAATAACTCCTCATCAATCTATCAATGGTAGTTTACTGGTGTCCTCGTTTGATCTCTCTAACATTGCTAACCAAACAATGGTAGAGCTTCACTCAACAAGGTCTTGCTTGGTTGCGAATAGAAACTCTAACATTCTTATGGAGAATGTAGGAGACTATCAAAGCTTCTGGGATAATGGCGCTTATGGTTCTTCAATTGTTACGCCTTACGATTATGTCGATCCTAATTATAGGACCTACACTAGCGGAGGGTATGTTCAGTTCTACCCGAATGCTAACGTGGACTCTACGGACGTAGTGGATGACCCAGCAAGTGTAACAACGCCTGCGTATGTCTTCCAGCCCATAAGTAATCAGCCTGTAACTCACAACTTAATCCACACCTTATCTAATAACATTACCTCTATATCAACTGGAGGTATGTGCGTTCGGGCGGTGGATAACAGCTTAGTCGAGGCTAATAACGTTCACTTCCCGGCCACTTGGCCCAATACCTCGTCTGTGGCTTATGATATTGATGGTACGAGTCCGCTACCTGGACCTACTTGCTCTAGGTTGTTTATGTGGAACATAGCTGACAACTCGTTGTTAAAAGCTACCTATTTGACCGTTAGTGCGCTACACCCTAGAGACGCTGGCTATCATGGACCTTCGGGTTTGTGGGGTAACACTGTATCTGGTGCTCCCAACTCAACACCGGACACAAGCAGCCTTTCTGTATTAGACTACTATGGCGCAGCTTCTATCAATCCTTTCGGGAAGTCGTTCCTAGAGAACTTTGGCCCATTCAGGCTTTTCTTCTCGGTAGATCCGGCATCATACTCACTAGTAGCAAGCGACGGTGCGTTAGAACTATCTGGTCTCGCTGCTCAGGTATTCGCTCAAGGTTATAACTTCTCAGGGCCTTTAGTCGTATCCTCTACTGCTGCATCTTCACAATTCACATCTCTTTTAAAGAGAAATTCGGATGATGATATTCATGCCTCAGGATTCTACTATGCTTCAGCGATGGTTACTAGCCCTAACACTGTCAAAGCCGTTCTAGATGACTCCGCTTTGAATACTTTTTCTAACGCTAAACATAACACTGTTGGTAAGTCCGGCCTAGCTAAGGTTGTGCAGGGTTACTATTCTACAAGTGCGTTTGGCGGAGAGTCCTATAATAATTATGCGTATGGCCAAGGCCTTGCATCCGTAAATAACTTTGACCTGAAGAAGGGTAACTAATGGCAAACGAAACTAGGTACTACGATACGAATTACACATTTATTAGCCCGGTAAGGCACTTCAAGGCTAATGATCCTTACTATTACGAGATTGACAATATACCTCTTAAGCAGTTAGAGGAGTCTCAAAACTTCTTAAAGGACCAAGTGGATGGTATTATTACTAAACAGAACAACAAGAAAGAGATAGAAATTGACAGATCTAACTTCTCTGAATTAAAGCCTTTTGCCAATGGTAATGATAGGAAGGTTAGAGTTAAGCCGGGTAGATACTCTTCTAGGATTAATAATGCATACTCTTTAACTCCTCTTCAGATAATTGAACAGATAGCGGGATTTAGTAACACTCTAAACGAGTCTGGAGAAGTTTCTAAACTTAATACTTGGAGGATAGGCACTAGCCAAAACACAGAGCTTCAAGCTGTTCTTGATGAGTTCCAAGACGGTCTCAATGGAGACGCTCTAAACATGAATGGTCTCGCAGAGAGGTCATTCGTGTTTCCTATAGATGATGAGGACGGCCTAAGCGCGTCGGACGATTTAGACTTTCTTAACCCAAACGGCCCAGGATACTCTCAGTTCGATTCAGAGTTGAGCCCTAATCAGAGACCCACATACCCTAATTACATTGGAAGTATCCTACAGCACACCACTAATGAGTTAAGTAGGGACTTGACGCTGATAAGAAACGTCTTCAGCAATGATGTGACTGAGGAGAAGCCAAACGGCAGTGAGCAAGGAACACTAGAGTCTGCTTTTATTAAAAGATGGAGAGGTGCGATTCGCACTTCTATCGTGGACGTTCCTGAAGAGTTGGAAATTTCAGTTCCTGACTTTGATTTAAATGATTTTTATTATTTTGACTCTGCTGGGATTAAACAGCCTTTAAACGCTACTCAGAGAATCGATCTTTTATTTATATACTCAAAAGCAGTGGATGAAGAATCCACGACCATACCTAAATTTGATTCGGCTGGACAGCCTCAAAACCTGACTAAACCTCAGTTAGGTATTTTAAAAGGGGCTGGCATCGGTCTTTCCAGACAGTTAGCATCCAATAGTGAAGATGCTGAAAATAGAGTTAATCTTCAAACCCTTGATGGCACACCAATCATGCTGGCTCACCCAGGTGATGAGAACAGTAATAATAATGGTTTTGCTACCTCTTCTGG
>CEUO01009367.1_pt1 | contig 15005 bp, 18 predicted proteins | sample 531391 | NCBI WGS metagenome assembly CEUO01 (sample SAMEA2622799, study PRJEB7988) | marine metagenome | isolation source: saline water (ENVO:00002010), including
CCACCACCGGCCATCGGGTTAAATCTACTACCTCTACAAGTCATATGATAAACCAACCCTCTCCAAGTCTGAACAAACTTTACTCCATTCAATTGTAGTCTGTTAAATATATCAGAATCTTCTTTTGATTGTGGACGAAATAATTTATCGTGTCCACCAACACTATTAAAATCGTTTCTTGTAATAGCCCAAGGTGCGAACACTCCCTCAGTTGTTTCTTGTGGTGGATTGTAAAATTTTTCATACCAATTTAACATTTCTAATTCTTTTAACTCTTCTGGTTCTACACCAAAATCTTCTGTTATTTTTTCTACTCCACTTGGGTGTAATGGTGGTTCTACTCTCGTTAATGATACCACTATTCCGTCTTTTAAATATTTATCTATTTCTTCAGCAGCATCTGGCATTAGATACATATCTGAGTGGAAAAAGAATAGTCTATCTGTTGTTGCTACATTTTCTACCAAGAAGTCATACAAAATAGTCAATCCTTCCCTTTCGGGCCCTACATTTCTATATATCTTTACTAAGTTATCTTTTTCTGATATTTCTTCTAACCACTCCCAAGTTCCATCTGATGATGCGTCATCTGCAAAACATATTTCGTGTCTGTATCCTGCATTTTTCCTAATACTATTATAACACATTTTCAAATAGGACAAGTTATTTCTACTCGGTATGATAAAACTAATTGGTTCCATTTTGTCTTCTCCAATGATTTAACCATGCTTTTTCTGAATAATGTTTTTCAAACCTTCTTCTCGTCTGCTCTGAACACTCTTGGTAAAAGTCTTCATCTTCAGTTAATTTTACTATGATTTTTTTTGCTCCAACTAAATCTCCAACATCCACGGTAGTTTGTGGGTGTAATAATTCTTGTGTATCTAATCCCTTATATCCAATTACTGGTGTTCCGTGCCAAGACAAATTCATACTGAATGTTCCAGCTGCATGTGTTCTCATCATATGAACTCCAACTTTATATTGTCCGATATGATTTATCCACTCTCTCCAACTCATATAAGGTAGATATTTAATATCTTCAATCATTTTTTCTTGTTCTTGTTTTCTACCCATTGATACACCATACTTTTGTTCATTAACTTCTGATGCCACTAAATAACTATCCATTCCACCATACCAACTAACAAAGTTTCCACCCAATAATGTTCCCTCTTTGTATAAAGAACCTGCTTGACTATCTATCCCATCTGGAATCATCATTGACCTCATTACTCTTACATCTTCACAACCCAATCCTTTGTAATATTTTATATCTGACTTATTATGACAATACACCCAATCTGCTTCTCTTAAACAATTAATATAATGTATTTGTTTATCAACCGAATAGTCTTGGTAATACCAATGTGGGCCCTCTTGCATTACTGAAACTTTATCACAATATTGTTTAATCCTTACTAAATCTACATTCGGATTGTTTTTAGGTATGATAACTATTCCTAAGTCATATTTTTTGTTTGGTAGTTCATTTAATGGACACCACTCCGCGTCCAACATTATTGACCAACCAAACTCTGTTCTGGCATTTTCAAAATCTCTCGGAACTTTACCTCTGATATTTGACTCACTAAAAAATACTACTTTATTCATACAACTCCTCATATGTTCTTTTTATCCAATACTTTGAATCTCTGTTCAATGGATTAGGTGGAATAGCATTAAAATGATATACCCACCCACAATCTTTAAAAATTATATCATCCTTAAACCACATTCTGTCATCGATAAATAGTAATTGTTTCGAGTGTAAATCTTGTAAGTTATATGAAATCGGTAAATAATTTATTTTAATATTTTGTTCTCTTAATAAAAAGTTTATAATTGTTTGGTCTGTTCCTGCTTTAACTTTCTCGATAGAGTTTCTTATCAAATCTTGTTTTGAATTGTAATAGTTTTTTACATAATCAAAAAATGGTTTATGTTTCTTATTTACTATTTGAAATCCACAATTAACATACTCCCATAACTTAAATGGAACTTTATTATCAAACATCAATTCTGAATATTGGTCGACTGACCTTTTCACCCATTCAAAACTTCCATTATTTACAACCGCACTATATTCGTGATTAGTCAATTCAAAAAAATTAGGACAATCAGGATGAACTATTGTATCTGCGTCCACCATTAGTATTTGGTCATAGTCTACATCTTTGAGTAAATCGAATAAATAAAATCTCTGCCAAGTAACTTTCATATGTTCTATTGGAAATAGTAGTTCATCTAATATTAATAGTTTACAATCATACTTATCACAAAAATGTTTCCAACTTTGAATAGAGTAATTGTAAGACTCACTCCTACCATCACCCAAATTAATATTTGGTATAAATACTATATTTTTCATTTACTCAAAATCTGTATATCGTTTTTGACCATTCTCTCTACCATATCATCAAATGAAGTTTTTGGTTTCCAACCTAACTCACTTTTTGCTTTTGATGAATCACCTGCTAAATAAAATACATCAGCCGGTCTCATAAATCTTGGGTCTTGTCCTACATATTTAGACCAATCAGTAATACCAATATGTTGAAATGCACTATCCAAGAACTCTCCTAAACTTCTGACTTCACCTGTTGCTATTACAAAGTCTTTTGGTTTGTCTTGTTGTATCATTAACCACATCGCCTCTACATAGTCTGGTGCATATCCCCAATCTCTTTTGGTATCAAGATTACCTAAATATATTTTATCTTGTAGTCCTAAGTGTATTTTTGCTATTCCGTCTGTAATCTTTCTTGATACAAACTCGTGTCCTCGTCTTTCTGATTCGTGATTGAATAATATTCCACTAACATTAAACATATCATATGACTCTCTATAATTGATGGTAATCCAATGTCCATATAGTTTTGCTACACCATAAGGACTTCTTGGATAAAACATTGTTTTTTCATTGGCAAATTGTTCCATTTTACCAAACATTTCTGATGTGGATGCTTGATAAAACTTTATTCCCTCACCATACTCTCTTATTGCTTCTAATACTCGTAATGCTCCTAAACCAGTGACATCACCAGTTTGTTCTGGTGTGTTCCAACTCTCTCCTACGAAAGATTGAGAACCTAAATTGTATACCTCGTCTGGCTTAGTTTCCCTCAATACTCTAAATATTGAATTTTGGTCTGTCAAGTCTCCATTTACAAACTCAAAGTTTTCATTGTTTTCTAAGTGGTAAGTATTATCTCTTCTTGGTGTCGATGAGCGTCTTTCCATACCGAATACTTTGTATCCCTTTTCCAATAAGAAATCTGCCATATGACTTCCGTCCATACCTGTTATACCTGTAATTAATGCTCTTTTCATTTCTTCTCCGTCATCTTTTTAAAATCTTTATACTCAAAAAACTTATCACTTGATGAACTAATCAAAGTCTGTATATTTCTATCCGATAAGCTTTTGAATGTATTGAACTTTTCATTCTTTTTGTCTCCAAATGCATTTGGATTATCTTCTTCCATTACATATAATCTTTTGTTAGGATGTCTTCTGGCGTGGACTTTTAATAAGTTTTTAAATACAAATTGTTTATATTCTTTACCTAATAGTTTTTCTGACATTATTGATAGTCCGTGGTCATCATTATAAATCATACAAGGTGGTATATTAACACCAAACTTTATTAAGTCTGATGATATTACTAAACAACTACCATCTAATTTTGGATATTGAATCATTCCTATATCAAATTCTTCTACTTTTTCATTTATTTTATTCATAGTTTCAATAGGTAATGGTGATTTTGCTTGGTTTAGATTTAAGTGTTGTTTGTCATCATCAACAAATTCTACATCAACATAATCATTATGAACTGTGGCGTCCCAACTACTATCCCACATTTTTCTATCACCGAAACATGCTATATATCTATGAATATTTTGTTGTTCAGTATATTTTGATAATGTCTCCAATCCCCAAAATGCTTCTTTAGGAAAGAAACTATCTGTTTCACCCCACATTACATAGTCCACTTTCTTACAATAATTGTAATTCAAATCTCTTCTGTAATCTGCGTGAAAATAGAACTCATCCCCTCTCACTACATTTGTTATCACTTCAAAACCCAAATCTTCTATCTTACGAACACCATTAAAAAATTGAACCATTAAATATTCTTCATCTACTATATCTTCATCAATTTTTTCAAAATGCTGTAATAAATTAAAACACAAATCTATTGTTACATTTTTTTTATTTTCTATATTTGTATCAAGTAGATTTACAAGACCTTTAATAAAGTCCTCATACATTTCAATTTCAAACCACATCACGTGAGTTCCTATAACATACTTATTGGTTAAGACCATAATTACTTCCTATTCTTTCCCATATTTGTTTCATAACATTAGTTCTTTGTGATTTCTCAAATCCATTAAAATGCCAGACCCAACCTGTTTTCCATAATAAGTCATCTTGTAATACACCCCTTAAATGTAAATGTGAATGATTAAATTTCTCATTGAGTAAATTAACTTTATGTTCACTTTTTCTTATCATATAGTTGATTGGTGTTTGGTCTGAACCTTTCTTCACCGTCTCGTGTTGTCTTTTTCTCAATTCATCTGCATTTTCGTAATAAAAGTCTGTTACTGACTTACACCACTCTTTATGCTTTTTACTCATCACAATGAATCCACAATTAAAGTAGTCTGGCCAATCTAATAAATTTGGAAACATATCTTGATATCCTTCTATACTTTGTTGTATCCAACCAATATTGATAATATCTCTGACTGCACTAAATTGACCATTGGTCTGATTGAAGAAGTTTGGACAATTCCAATGAACCATAGTATCAACATCAACTAATGCCACTTGGTCATATTCAATATTATTAGCTTCTAATACTTCGTGGACATGCCATCTCTGCCAAGTTGGTTTCATACCCATCTCTGTTTTAGAACTTTTCTTTGGTTGTAGTTCGTCTTGCAAAATAAATAATTCTACATCATTTTTTTTACACCAATACTCCCAAGTTTTATAACACCACTCGGTATACTCCAATGTATCTGGCGCATCAACCATTGCTGTCATAAATACTACGTTTTTCATTTTATAACTTCCTTAACATAGTCTTTTAAATTTATCTTTGGTTCATATCCAATATCTCTTTTAGCAAGTGATATATCACAAAGTGTTATTTCTGCTTCGCCTGGCCTTTTAGGTATATATGTGTATCCACAACCAAACATTTCTGCTAACTCATTGATTGAATGATTGTGTCCTCTACCAAGTTCAACATAGTCTAATTCAAAACTTTCTGATTCAGATGTCAATATCAATCCATCAACGATATCATCGACGTGTGTAAAATCTCGTCTTTGTGTTCCATCACCCGTAATTGTTAATTCTACACCCTCTTGATATTGTCTTTCAAATATACCGATTACCGTACAATACTCACCCTCAGTTAATTGATGTGGGCCATATACATTGTAAAATCTACAAATTTTAGAGTTAACTCCAAACATTTCTTTATATGCCATACAAAGTTCATCTCCCATTACTTTAGAAAAAGTGTAAGGGTTTTCGTAATGTCCACTATGAACTGATGATGAACCTGCGTATATTACCATAGGTTCGTAATCTTTGTTTCTTGCCCACTCTAAAATATTCATAGTTCCTAACATACCGATTTCCATAGTCAATGCCGGAAACTCAAATGATGGTTGAATTCTTGGAAGAGCTGCAAGATGATAAATGATATCTGGTTTTTCCATAAAGAAATCAAAGTCAACAGCGTCTCTAATGTCTACATCGTGATATACACAACCCTCTTGTTCATTTTCCTTTTTGCCCGTCGAGTAGTTATCAAGACTTACAACATTATGTCCGTCTTTCAATAACCTCTTGATTAGGTTTGTTCCGATAAAACCTGCTCCACCTGTAACTAATATATTCTTTTTCATAACCATTATTCTCCTTTTTTATAAGTATAACTTTCATCTTCAAGAATACCACTTTTTTCACTATAATCCCAACTTTTTTGTATTCTTAATCGTTCTCTCCAAACATCACCAATAACACCATCAACACAATTAGAAGTTAATACTTTATAGTTTAAACCATAAGCGACCTCATCTTGTGATTCATTTACCCTTTTCAGTTTTTGATTTGATGAAACTGACATATTTGGATATGGGTCTTCCCAAATGTTTTTAAAAAATACTTCTTCTTTTCTAATGAACTCAGGGTCTCTCTTATTTTTTTTATCCCAATCCAAGTCATCAAACATTTCAAAAACTTCTCCTCTTATTATATCAGGATTTCCTCCCATATTAATTTTACCTTTATGTTCTGTCGAAGGTATTCCGTCTGCTCCATTTAAGGTTAATACTTGATAAATATCGTTGTCTAAAAATTCATTTAATTTATCTTTAAACATATCTAAATCTGTGAATTCCCAATCATCTTCTAACCACATAACACAATAATTGTCTTGACTAAGTCGTTGTGATATGATATCATTTCTTACTCCCTTGAATAGAGTTCTAAATGCCAGATAAAAACAAGGTTCATTAGATATGTTAACAAACATTTCTGTTTTATTAAGTTCTTTTAAAATATCATAAAAGTTCTCTTCAGTATTTCTGTAATCTTCCCACTTATGATTTCCTGCTTTTCCTTCTATCACATCTATATTTATGAACCATCTAATTTGTGTAAACCTATCTAAATTATCTAACTCTTTCATCATAAGTCTAATGCATTTATCGTGTAAATCACTTCTTGGTGTCGCTGGTGTTTGTATGTATAATATCATATGTGTTGTAGTGTTGTGAAGTAATCTTTTACTTCTGGTTTAAATATCTCTAATTCTATATCTTTAAAGTAGTTATCAGTATCTAAATAATCTATTCCACCTTGACCACTAATATACTTTGTTCCTTTTAATTCTTTACATATATTATATAGTAGTTCAGTTTTAGTTCCCTCTACACTCAAATCTGAACTATATATTAGTGTTGGTGGACTAATCCCTAATTTAAGTGCACAATACCCAATACTACTCATATTAATTTTAACTAAGGTATCGTGGTCATATACATGCTCAATATCAATCGTAGGAAATCTATGTGATAATTGTTTTTTAATCTTTTTTCTCCATACACCATCTTGAACTTTAATTTCATTTATCAACATACTATTTGACTTTCTACCAACTGGCACGGTAAACCACTCCTCTTCTCCTCTATGATTCAAAAATTTATTACGATTCTGAAAATTATTCTTTTTGAACTTTACATTATCTAATATTACAAATATATCACACTTAGACATTTTTTGAAAAAAGCCCAAATATGGAAAGTGTTCTGGTTGATGTATTCCAATTACCATTTCATTTTCAAAACATCAAATGCTTCAGCGTGTTTAACACCACATTGATTACCTCGATATCTTGCCATAACTTCTAGTCCATCAATTACATCATAACCTACATCATCATATTTTTTAATTTGAGACTTATGACATTTAGATGCTTCTATTTTTTTATCAAAATGTTTACCCGTAATATCCACATAATAGTTTGCAACTGGATAAACATTAGTAACTCTTGGTAGTGGAACTTGTTCATAGCACAATACATTATCGACACCTCGACAAGCAGATAAAGTTGACTTCAAAGTATTGATGTGGTCTTGATGAGTATCACCTGCCCAATGAGTGTAAACCGTATCAATAGATAGTTTATCAACTAATCTTTCTATCTTAGATATGGACTCAACATTAAAAGGAACTTCAGTATCTTGAAAATTTAATTGAAACCAATCAACTCCCAATACTTTCATAGCACACTTTGTTTCATTAGTGGTGGTTTCTACCTCTCTAATTATCTTATTAGTCACGGTATGTTTTAACAAACCATTAGACATAACAACCACATATACATTGTCTCCATTTTCTTTGTGTTTACTTAGTGTTCCAAAACAACCAAACTCTACATCATCGTGATGTGAACCTATTGCCAATATATTCATACTTTATACTCCGATATTGTGTATGTATCAAATTTATTACCCTCTAATCTTAAATTGATAAATGGATTCAAAGAACATACGACTATGCCTTGATTCTTCAATACCTCTTTTAAAATCATCGTCTCTTGTTCTGCTTTTACTAAAAAGTCCTTCAATCCACTCCAATTACTAGCTGACTTCCAATCTTCTTTAACATAACCTTTATAATATTGTTCTCCATCAATTTCTCCACCATCGTGTCCACACAAGATAATATTCTTTGCACCCATATATGCAGATAAATGTATTGCACTTGTTATTGTTGACCTTGAAACCAATATCTCATCACCCTCTAATTCAGATATTTCATCGATGAAATCTCTTCCCTTTTCTCTTGGGTTATGCTTGAACATATAAGAGTTTGGATTATCTATCTTATTCAGACCCTCTGACCTATGTCCTTTATGATACTCACTATAAATTAAAGGAATATCTTTTTCTTTCAATTCTTCTGTCAGTCTGGTAAATCTTGGTTCTTCCATACAATCTTTTACAACAACATAATCACATCTAAAGTATCTGAATATATCATTGACACCTATTACAATTTTACCCTCAAAGAAACTCTTATCAATATAGTTTAATGAAGGGCCACCTGTAATTACATATATATCTTGGTCTTCATACTTACAAAATAAATCAGTTAGATTTTTCACTCTTCAACCTTTTGTATAAAAATTCTGCAAAATCGAAATCAATTTGGTTATCAACATCAACACCCTCTACATCATCTATCTCGTAAAAATGTGGTGAATTACCAACTATATTTTTATGCTCTAACATAGCATTTCTTTCAATTATAGAAATACTATAAGTTAATTTGTATATGTCTGGTAAATCTTGGGTATTTGGTGAATTCTTTGGGTCATAGTTCAATGGTTTTCCATTTAACCACATATGATGTTTTAATACATTTACCGTAGTCAAACTGTCGTATCCGTTATCAATACCATTAATAAATCTGTTGATAAAATCATAATAAGTTTTTTCTTTTACCAATGGTGCAGTGCAAGGACTATAAATTAAATAATCCGTATCCGTTGTTTCTGCCATATTTTCAAAAAATTCACTATTAGTGCACTCTGAACTGGCAAAATATGGTTCTCTTTCTTTTTTACTAACACCATACTTATCTGCTATGTCCATAGCCCTTTGTGAATCTGTGTTAACAATAATCTCGTCTATGGTATCTATTTTGGTTAAGGTATCTAACTTAACTTCTAATAAATTCTTTTCTGCAAATGGTTTGAAGTTTTTATTTATTATTCTTTGAGAACCTTTTCTTATAGGAACTACCGCCGTTATCTTTTTTCTATTCATCTAATAATCTCCCTAATAAAAGTAGAGTTCTGTCTCTTGACTCATCATCACCAAACTCTAACGCTTTATCATCAATATAATAGTCTGCAACTATTTTAGGACTTGGACCTGATAACTTTTCTGTAAATGGATTTACTTGAAAAGAATCAAACTTCAGTCCTTGTTCATTACACCAATCTTTTGACTCTTGTAATGCAGGTTCGCCTCTACTTGTCCATAAAATTAGTTTATGTCCTTTTTTCTGTAATTCTTTTAAAACTTTCATTAGTTCTTTCTGCTTTTCAGTCTGTTTGCCTATTTTTGGAAAATCAAACTCAACCAAACAACCATCAAAATCAACTGCGAATACGAGTGTTTTCGACATAACTTTCACCTTTATTTATATTACTATCTACTAAGTTTTGTGCAATCTTGACTGCTTCTTTTATATTATTATCATCATCATAGAATTTATAATCTTCGTATGAATATTTCTCTTTGATGTGATTATAAATTAAGTTTCTTGCAAATGTCCCTACTGCAACTCCTTGAAATCTTACATTACTCTGAACTGCTAAGTCTGAAGTCAATGTATTTGTTCCACCCGACAAAACCACATTTATCTTTCTTCTTCTTTTGTATAATAATTCTTTTGTCTTTTTATGTTTTATCATATTGAAGTTTTTATTTACAACATCTGCTGTCGCAACTGCTTGTAATGTTGTATTATAATCATCTTGACCGCCACTCATTGGATACCCATCAGCTTGTAATATCATCAATCCGTCTTTGGTCATATCTAATGCCTTTTCAATCCTATCTTTTAGTCCAAAGTTTCCAATATGTAATCTATCCAAACACATACTATTATGTCCATTTGGATTTGATTTTACCACGGTTTCCCACTCTTTCATTATGACATCAGTTTCTGCAACTGCAGCATGTAGTTCTATATTTTCTGCACCTAACTCAATACAATGTGGAAGTAGTTCTTCTAACAACTTATCATTATGACTATATGTTATACACTCTACAATAGGACACACCGCACTACAAGCACCACAACCTATACACTTTTCAGTTATAACAAAAGCAGTCTCCACTCTGATTTGAATTGGTTCTATTGCCTCCGTTGGACAAACTGGTGCAACACATAAACCACACTTGATACAAGTGTCATCATTTATTAACGCTTTTCTAACGTGATGGTCACCTGGCATTCCAACACTAACCATTATATAAGGTCTAATACCGACATCAATACCAAACTTACTTGAGATATCATATGCTCTATCGATACCATTCATAGCTGCCTTTACCACTTCTGGTGTTGCAGATATATCAAATCCTTTAGCACCTGCTAATGTATAAATCATAGTAAGTCTTCTAACCTCTTCTGTATCTTCATTACCTGCCCCACAAATCATTTTAAAATACTGATTTGTGTGAAGTAGTTCTTGTAATTGTTCTGGTCTTGTCATACTAATCTATTTTTTATTTCTTTACTTCTATTTAAATAACTCTTTGAAAACTTTGAATAGTGTTTGTGTTTATACTCCAACCATTCAGATTCAAAGTTTAACATAGATTTAATTGTCTCAAACAAGTTATTAATATTATCTTTGTTAAGTTTTAGTATAACATTTCTCGTTTCAATACAATCTAATAAATTTTGTTCAAATAAGTCTTTTATGAATTCTACACTCGACTTACCTATATTTCCACCCATATATGTTTTTAATCCTAATCTTTTAGCTTTTTCTAATATTGTTCTAACCACTTCACATATATGTTCTGACATAACTTCTTGTTTACCATACCCAAAGGACTTTGTTAAATCCGAACGACCTACTACTATACCATTGAGTGTTTTAGATGAAGGTGATTCTAATATTGAATTGATATTCTCAAATGCCTGTCTACTTTCTATATTAACAAAATATTTTGTATTAGACTTGTTATAATCATTGAGATTATTCGTTATTGATTCTGTAAATTTTTGTAATCCAAATGTTGACTCTATCATAGGTGCAACAATAGAATCTACATCTAAATCTACGCACCTATAAATATCAGATATCGCTTCACAACCACCAATCTTAACACTCAACTCTAGCTCGGTCAGTTTACATAGTTGACTGATTGTAACCAAATCTTTATCTAAAACTCCTTCGTCCTCGAAAGATTGTTTTATACCTATGACACCAACTTTTTTCAAAGACTTAAGATTATCTGTTAATTTTTTAATTATATTATATCCTCATATAGTTTATTTTGAACTTCTTGTCTAACAATATCTTTTTCATGCTTTAAAGTTAGTTCTTCGTGTGGTGGTAAGTGAGCGTATGTTTGTGCTCCGTCTATCACCTCGTGAACTGGTTTAACCCATTTGATATGTTTTACATTTTTAAATATTCGTGCCTGATAGTCAGGAAAATTTATCCACCCTTCTTCAGTTTGTCTCCATTTCCAATGATTCAAATGCCAGTCAGTAATACCATTTACGATATTAATTCTTGGAACCCAAACTAATTCTGCTTCATTGATTTCTAATATTGTTGGTAGTTGTTTTATCAATGTCTTATTTGGTATTTCATCTGCGTCAATGTGAAATATATAATCACCTGAACAATGTGATTTAGTGTGATTTTTTAATGCAGAAAAATCTTTTCTAAACTCAAATGTATTTACTTTTAATTGTTTTGGTTGAAACCAAATTCCATATTCATATTTTTCTAATACCTTTTCAAGTGCTTGAAATTCAGGTTCAAAAACACCTGTTCCTTTTTTAGATATATCTTGTGTAACCACTACCTCATCTTCATCTCTAATATGTTTAGACAAATGGTCTAATAAATTATCTAACTCTTTGTATTCATTATAAACCGTTATCCCATAACTAATCTTCATTTATTAATTTCTCCAAATTTTGTTCAAGTATTAATTTATCTGTATGCTTTTTTGGTAGTCTTTGGTAATCATCAACTAAAAATACTCTTCTTTTTCTACACTCTCGTAAAAAATATGTTCTAAATACATCATTTTTTTGTATAAATTTTCTTAATCCTATTACTTTTTCTAAAATGTTTTCTGTATCAGTATCTGACATTCTATCAGAAAAATTTCCTACTTCAACTGCTCCGTCCTCACTTCTTACACCACCAAGTAGTCTAATCACTTTATCTAATTTTGCTGAATTAATTGGGCCTCTTAAAGTTGTTTCTAATTGTATCCCTACAAATAATTTAACATTTCTGCCAGTGGACTTTTTTCTATAAGTGTATGATGGGTCTATACACAACACCGTCCTTTTTTCAGTTTTGGTTGAGTTTTTACTTCTGTATAAAAATGAAACTATTTGTCCTGATTCTACTCTTGTCCAAGTTGTGTTTTTCATTTATCTAAATCTCTGATGATTCCCATATCTTGACAAGCTTGTTGGAATTCATATTGTCCATACTCTTTGGCATTTTTCATATCTAATGTATGTTCATGCCCATTATATTGTGGGTCTTTTCTTTCACTTGGTGATAACTTTCTCACACTTGCAAATTTCCATACCCAATTATCTTTTGTTCCTTCGGGATATATGATTCCTAATTTACCCATATTCAAAATAGAAGGAAACCAATGTATTTTTCTATCATAATCATACATACTAATTTCATTCATTAGTTCTGTTGATGATTCTCTAACTTTCTTTAGTGATTCAGAATCATTTACATATAATGAATTACTTGTAAAACCACAATTAAAACACATAAAAGAACTAAACTCTTCTATTTCCAATTTGTCCTCAAAACATTTTTCGTCATTAAAACAATTTGGACAAGTTATTTTTATTTCTGCCATACTATCCTTTTTTTAATTTTGGTAGTTTTATATCTCCTACCTTTTCAGTTTTTTTCTTTTTACCAACTCTACTTAGTGCATTGTCTTGCCCGAGTTTTGGTAAAGTTAGTTGAACTTTTTGTGGAATTGACTCTAATATTTTATCAACTATTTTTTCTAACTTCTCTTTCATAGCTTCGTGAGAGAACATATCAGTATTTACAATCATCTGTTTTTTAGCTTTCAACTGATACTTACTATAATTTTCAAAGACATCTTTTATAATTTTAGAAGCCATTCCATAATTTACATTAGCCCATTGTGCTTCTGGATTTTGATACTCTTTTGGAAATGCAGATGGTGGAACTTTTGCCATCGCGTGTGGTATCTCAACACTATAATCTTTATCTAAGAAATCTGCTTGACCTGTAGCGATTGGTGCTATGATTGGTTTACCACTAAATGATGCTTCTAACAATGGTCTTCCAAATCCCTCTCCGTGAGTAAATGTTAAATGTGCTTTTACTTTTGGGTGATTATACATATCATTCATTTCCTCATCAGATAAGTCTCCGTGTAATAGATATACATTTGGTAGAGTATCTGCTTTGATAGAGTTTTTAATAGTTTCTATTCTTTCTATCATTGTTCTTCTATCAATGATTGAAAAATTAGCACTACTTGTTTTCATAATTAACGCTGGTGGATTCTTCTTGTTCTTAAATACTTCATAAAAAACTTTTAACATCATACCCACATCTTTTCTGTCTTCACCAAGACTACCACTTAACCAATGTCCTACAAATAAGAAACAAAAGTCTTCTTCAATTTGTCCAAACTCATCCACTAATTGTTTAGAAAACTCTTTAGTTTGTTTATATATTTTAGGGTCTGCTCCTTCAAATAATACTTCAAGTGGCTTTTCAGTTTTTACAACACCCATTACCTTATTTGTATTATTATCAACTTGGTCATATGAAGTTGTATCAAATCCTTGTTTTGAAAACTCTGATGTGCATATTGTTAAGTCCATACGATTCACTCCCATAATCCACTCTGCTGGTGGTAGAGTGTGTTCAATACCGGCTGTAATACCTATATTTTTTTTACCTATTGGTTGGAATTCATTTGGAATTACAATGTGAATGTGTAAATCAGGTTGTTCTGGTAAATTTGGTGACTTTATTAACCTTTCATTTATCTTCTGATGATGTGGATTATCTTTTTCTAATGCGTTCATAGGTGTTGTTCCCCAACGACAAGGATTAATCTTAACATCATACTTATCTGATTCAATTAATGCTCTACAAATATCTCGTGAGTGATTTCCATATCCACTTCTTGTTGTTACGGGTGCAGTTACTAATATCGTTGGTTTACTCATAATTTAAATACCTCATATGGTTTTCTTGGTTCCCATTTATCAAATGCAGTGTTCATATGGTCTGTAAAGTTTTTACACATCCAACGAGCAGTCATCATAGAGTCATCTCCACAAACCCACTCATGCCCTTTGAACCCACACTCATCTCTATCTTCTTTTGACATTTCATACCATTCTTGAATCTTGTCTGCTACCTCTATAAAATCACTTCTATCATCCATAATATATGGTGTTGGTGGTGAACCCATCATTGAACGAGTTCTTGGCCATATCGGTTTTACCCAATCTCCGTGAGTTAAATCTTCATTATGTTCCCACTTTCTCCAATCGTGTAGTGAGTGAATATATTTGTAGTCTTGATAAGTAATGTGTCTATCTTTTAATTTAAATCCACATTGGTCTTGTAGTCCACCTGTAACATTTACAATTATCGGTGTTCCACACAT
>CEUO01019469.1_pt1 | contig 14999 bp, 7 predicted proteins | sample 531391 | NCBI WGS metagenome assembly CEUO01 (sample SAMEA2622799, study PRJEB7988) | marine metagenome | isolation source: saline water (ENVO:00002010), including
GCGTGGGGAGCATCATCTAAAGCAGCAGCAAGAAGAATAGGTAAAAATATTTTAATAAGATTAAAGAAGAAAAAGGCTAAGAAATGACAGGCAATGAAATGATAACAAGCTTAGGTTACAGACTAGAGGATACTGGTCATGTTAATTTTGCTTTAGCACAAAAATTAGTAGCACTAAATGATGCACAGCGTCAAGCAGTATCAATGCTAACAAATGACGCACTTGTACATTTACAGACCTCAAGAAGTATGGGAGGTGCAACATCGGATACAAGTTTAGGGAATTTAACTTTTTTTAGCTTGCCAATAGGGGGAATATTTACAGGAGTAACTTGTGCTGCATCAAGTGGGTTATTTACAATATCTTCACATGGACTAGTTACTGGAGAAACAGTGACACTTAAAGATTTTGAAGTTGCTGGTGGAGACACTTTATTTGATTCAATTAATAATTTAACTTCACAAGTAACTGTAGTAAGTGCTAATCTTTTTCTAGTTGATGGTATAACAGCAGCAGATATTACATCAAATTTAGATTCAGGAACAGTAGAAAGAAAAGAAAAATCAATGACTAGAGTAGTAAGCGTATATGACGATACTAACGACAGATTTGTAGAACTAACAACAATAGCAGCTATTGGAGACCACACAGCGTATAACTACGGAACTAAAGGAGCATTATTTAACAACAGACTTTACGTTTCATCTTCAACAGCTACAACAGACTGTACTTTAGTATATATAACATCTCCATCGGACATAGTAGCCTCAGATGTAGAGATAACATATTTAAGTGACTCCATACAACAAGTAATAGTAGAGCTAGCAGAAGCACTACTTTGGAGACAAGACAATAGACAAAATAGAGCAACTGCAGCAGCTAATAACGCAGCAGCAATGATACAAACAATAAACGCTTCAGGAGTATAATGCCGACTAAGATTGTAAATATAAATGGAAGTTTAAATACAGAATCTAGTGAATTTGATGTAGGATTTGATGGGTTTACAGAGCTTATTAATTTACGTCAAGAAAATGGTAAATTAATTAGAAGAAAAGGAACAGGAGCATTAACTTCATTTTCAAGCAAAGAAATTGATACACTAGGTGCAATAACCCATAGAAAATTATCAGGAGCTGTATTAGCCCCAGTTTCTGTAAACAATTTAACCTTTGGAGGAGTTTTAACAGGAGTAACTTGTGAAGCTGACGATGGAGTATTTACAAAAAGTTCACACAACCTATCAGTAGGAGATACTGTACATTTATCAGGATTTGAAGTCTCAGGACTTGGTGAATTTCAAGGAATATATGGAGAGCATAAAGTATCTACGGTCCCAGATGCAAATACGTTTACCATAGTAGGAATATCAGCATCAGACATTGGAGCAGACCTTATTTCAGGCATAGTTAAAACACATATAAGAATGAGTCTTGGGAATGGAACTTTAGGGCTTACAGTTCCAGGTCAAACTGCTGACTTTAGAAATGTTTTTAAAGCAGGGGACACAATAACTATAGGCACAAGTGCAACTGATGGTAGTGTAGCTTGTGCAAATAAAGATAAAGCGTTAACCATAAAAAGAGTAGATTCGTCAACTGTTATAACATTTATAGCAACAGCATTTCAAAATGAGACTCTTGACACAGGGACAACAGTTACATTTACGTTCATTATTGATAGATTTGACGATGAGTCAACTCCAAATAATTTACAAATAACAAGTACAGATTCATATGATGGAAAAGCATTATGTATTACCTATAATGATTCTAGTGTATCACCAAATGAAAAAAGAATAGCATTAGTAAATGCAAATGATTATGGAGATTTAGATATATTAGCAGAAAACGATGATGATTCTTCGTACAATGCTTTATCAGGAGCTTTTATTAGGCAAAAAACATATACAGACGGAATTAGATTTGCTTGTGGGTTAGAACATTCACCATTATTTTTTCAGTATATTAACAGACATCATTTTAATGGCTTACTAAAGCCTGTTTATAATTCTAACGCACACACATTATACCCTACATGGTATTTAGATACAGCAGTTCCTTTGCTTAAAGATGGTACTTACACATTAGAGACATTTAAAATTGATGATGTAGGTGGCATAGCTGATAGTATAAGATATATTAATGGAACATTAAATTTAGAAGACAATGATTATACTTATAAGTTTGTACCAGTTTACGATGGAGTCCAAGAAGAGCTATTAGAAAATGCTTTAACAACAACCTCGACTAATGTACTAAATAGAATCCCTGACAAAAATAATAAAAATAGTGTTACAAGCAATAAAAAAGGATGTATGCTTTCAACTATTAAAATAGATTTGAGCAAATTAAATCCAAGAACAAGTGCAATAAATGTATACAGAAGCACAAACAATGGAACGTACTACAAAATAAAATCTATATACATGGGAGATAACGATACTAATCAGCATCAAATAACAAATGGATATATGGAATCTGATAGAGTATGGTTCTCAGGTGGTAATACGCTATCAGGAGGAAGCGAAGGTACTCACACATCATTAGATTCATCAGTATTAATGATGGATGGTATAGCTTACAATACAACTAATGGAACAGGGGCAAATAACTTTCAATCTACAGGGTTTAAATCTGTGGATTTAGCAACAGGATTTACGGCAAATTTAGGCAATGGTTTATCAAGGTCTGAATACGGTGCAATGAAAACTTGCAAATTTAATCATATATCTGAAGAAACAGAATCTATATTAGGAGGAGATGATAGCTGTACAGGAGGCTCTCCTAATGGAGGGTGGTATTTTGCAAGCACAGATGAAAAAATACATGATAGTTTAGGAAGTCCAATACCATTTGATATAACTAACTATGATGGCAATATGGTTAATGATGATGCAATTTATACTACAGGTAATCCTTTTGGTCATCCTATAGCTGATGCTGCTTCAACAGGACTAGATTTAATAATATATAATCAAGGGGACTCTAGAAATTTAGCAGGTATATCACACCAATTAAATACTGGTAGTACGGATTTAACAGGAAATTTCATAATAAGTGGATGGGTAAGAGCAGTAGGCTTAGATGCACCAGATGCTCACTTTTATAGTTATTTAAACACAGTAGGCTACACCACAGCAGACCCTAATTCATCAGGTTTAAAAATAGTAGCTAGAGGAAAAGGTGAAAAAAATGGAAACATTCCTTGGACATATTTTCAATATAAAGTCACATTATCAAGTGATGATTTATTTTTAGCAACATTTATAAACATTCCAGATTCTATGCCTGATGACACAGCCTCTACAAGCTCACCTCAATCAAGATGTGTTCAATATTGGGGATTATCTTTAAGAGAGGAAGTATCAGGATTTGAACTATCTAAAGGATTAAGAGGTTTTATGGGTGAAAATGTTATAGCGTCTTCAGAAATAAAAGATTTGCAATTTCCACCTGGGACTTTAAAAGGCAACAGAATACAAGACGATTCTACTAATCGAGGTTCTTTTATGCCAGTTGACGTAGATGATGACAGAAGTTACATTTCAGACAACTATGGACCTTTTATAAAATGTGTAGATGGTGTCCCAGGAAATTCGGTAAGTGACAATAATAAAGATAGTTTTATTTTTGGTAGCTCAAACTATCAATTTTATTGGGATAACGACAATACTTCATCATATGTTAAAATGGACTTTTTTGACCCTGGACTCCCAGACGGAGCTAGACATTCAAATGAAACATCTACATCAACAGACGTTAAATTTAAATACGCTACAATGCTTAATGGTAGACAGTTTGTAGCTAATGTAAAAATTACTGCAGATGACAATTCAGAAGAATATCCTAACTTTGTTATGTTTTCAAACCCAGGTTCTCCAGATGTAATACCTACAAGCAACTTTATAAAACTAGATGACTTACAGGGAGGTGAAATAGTAGGAATAGAAACTTTAATGAGCGATATTGTCGTGTTTATGACAAGAGGAATATTTAGAATTAATGTACCTAGTGGCGACCCAACCAACTGGAGCTTAGTAGAATCTCATCCTAATATTGGGTGTTTACACGACAGAACAATAGCGAAAGGACCTAATGGAATTTATTTTGGTTCAAAAAATGCAATTTACTTTTTAGATTCAGGATTTACAGTTCAGTCAATAACAGAGCCTATTAAATCAGCGTGGCAAACACAAACAGCAACCTTTAACGAAGAAAAATTAAATTTACAATACGACCCTAAATATAATCGCTTGTATGTTAGTTGGTTTCCACAGCCTTCAACTATTATGTATGTATTTGATATAACAAGACAAGTATGGTATCAATATTTATATAGAGGTAATACCACTGGAATAAAACATATGTCTTTAAATCACAACAATGAACTAATATTTATTGACAGGGGAACAAATTCAAAATTACAGTTAGCTGAAGGTAGCAATTATAACGATTGCAATAGTGCAAGTAATCCTGTTGAAGTTACAATGAAAACAGGAAAGCAAATACTTTCAACATTAAATAACAAAACTAGAGTTAGAAGAGTGAACACTATTACAGAAAGAAGTGGTGGCTCAAGAACATTAGATTTAGATGTAATTACAGACCAAGGAACGCAATCTAAAAATTCATATTTAAATGGGACTCAATCAACTAGAGTTCAAAGCACAGGCAAACACGTTCAAATTGAAATTAACAACGATGGGGATTCTCAAGACAATAACAGTTATGAAATTAAATATGTGGATATAGAATATGAGTAGTATAGGATATAAGTCAACAGACCAAGAAATAAATAAATTAATAGCACGACTACAACAGATAATATCTGAGTTAGAGGCAAGAATAAAAAAATTAGAACAAGGAAGTTAATATGACATGGGATAAATTAGTAGATAGATGTTTACTCTTTACAGACGCACCAGGTGGTTTGCTAAAGGAGCTTTTAAAAGAGGCAGAGCAAGAGCTGTCTCATGAGTTAGAGCTGTATGACGCATTGTACACTATTCAGGTATCAAACACACTTACTGGTGGTGGTATATCAACTCATGCAACATCTCAGCAGTACGTTGACAGGAACTACTTTCATTTGCCTCCAGAGTATGTAAGAGATGTAGCTGTTTATCATGAAGGAACAAGGTTAAAAAAATTAACAGAAGATGAAATATACAGGCAAAGTAACGACAATACAGTACCAGGTGGAACCCCTACAGGATATTCAATAGCAGGTGAGTTCATTGTATTTAATAGAGCACCAAAACAGTCAGATAAATTTTTACTACACTACAAAGAATCACTAACAAATAGAAGTGCAGATAGAGTTTTAACAATTTTATCTTATGTTGAAACAGGTGCAGATAATAATTTTGTAATGTTAAATACAGAGCACAGTTCAGAGCTAGCAGGATTGCAGTATAGATGGGAAAAAACTTCAGGAGCACTAGCAGCACCAGGGTCAATATTAGGGCAGCCATTTGGTTTTATTACAGGAATACCAGGCTTGCCAGACAAAGGTGATACAAATAATATACATGATATGGGTGCATCAGTAGGTCAGCTAGACAGCAACAATGGATTGTCAATATATAAAGTAACGCAGAAACTAGGTTTAGATGCAGGTGCTAATCCAGAAGGCTCTAGGCTCGCTAATGGAATTACATCAATTAATGGAAGTATGATGATTATTAAAAACTTCAGAAGCATTGCACCATTAATACCAAACAGATTTCATGCAAGCTTATGCGACTACGCAGTAGCACTAGCAAACGCTAAATCTTCACCAGAACTATATAACACCTATTGGACAAAATGGTCTTTAAGTATGGATAAATATGTGAACCAATCATTAGATAGAGACCTTATGCATAGTATTAAGGAGGAAATCTAATGTCATTCCCAGTAGTAGCAGCAATAGCAGCAGCAAAATTAGCACAAAAAGCATTGCAACGTAAAAAAAACGTAAAAGCATTAAAATCACAAAGAAAAGAACAACTTAAAGGATTAGACCAAGCAGCCCAAATGACTGCAGAAGAGCAACAAGCAATGTCTAGAATGCGTAGAGGTGCAGAGCAAGGAACGATGGATGTTGATAGATTAAATATGCAAATGGCACAGCCTTTATACCAGCAGGGCGAAGCTCAAGAAGCACAGGCAATGCAAAGAATTACTCAGCAAGGATTAGAAGGCTCAATAATAGCACAGGATGTTTCTCGTAGAGTGGGTGCAGATGTAAGAGCTTCTATAGCACAGCAAGCACGTCAAATAGCTATGGATAATGAAAAAACTAAAGCAGATGCAGCAAGAAATTTATCGCAAGCACAAATGAGAAGAGCACAGATACTAAAAGAAATTGCAATGAAACGTGGACAAGTAGAGGCAGATTATAAGGCAGGAAGAGCAGCACAAGGCAGTGACCTTAGTCTGGCTTTAGATACAGGGTTAGAAATGTTTGGGCAACAAGGAACAGCAGCAGCAAATGAATATGTATTTGGAAGAAGCTTATCAGATTTTAGTAATGACCAAGTAAAAGTAATGTAGGGGAATATATGACAAGAAAACAAAAAAGATTTATAAAAAATGTAAACAGGTCAAATCGAGACCCTAATACTGGATATCAAGATGAGAGAAGTGGTCAATATTACATCACAGATAATGATGGTAATTTTTTAAAGTTTGTATCTGAAGAAGAAGCAAGAAATCAAAATAAAAAACAAGAAGTTGATGAACAAGCCAAAATGCAAATTCTAAAAGAAGAATCTTTATATGATGAAAAATCAAGAAAAAAACTTGAACAAATGAAAAAAAATCCAGCCTTTGCTATGGATACTATTGATGAAGCAATTAACGAATATTTTACAAAAAAAGCAAAATTAAGAGAGGAAGTTGCTAAAGTTAGTCTAGATAGTGAAGAATTTATTACAGACGAAGATATCCAAGAAGCAGCAAAAAAATATCCTAGAATAAGAAATATGGCAAGAAATTCAAAAAAGGCTATGGCTAAAGCATTTAAATTATCAGAAACTACTGATGCAGTTACAAGACAAGAGGTTATAAACAGAGTAGGAGCTTCCTCAGAATCACCTACAACACCTAAAGATATAATAATGTCTCCAGAATTAAGGGCTGAAACTTCTATGAAAAAAGAATCTTTAATGAGAAAAAATATGGATGTTCAACCTGGTTCATTTTCAACTAAGCCTAGTTCAAAAGAGCAAATTATGAAAAGAATGCCAAAGAAAAAATACAGTGACGATGAACTACTAAGGATAATATCAGGTAAATAATGGCTAACCCATTTAAGAATTTATTTAAAAGTAAATATACTACTTTTTACTCAGTAGACGATTTAAACGAAGAACAAAAAAATTACATACGAGATGAGTATGCTAAATATCAAGCAAACCCAGAGCAGTTTGATGAACAGTATGGAACAGCTATAGTAGAGCTAGAGAATCGCTTACGAACCCCAGACCCACTCCTAAGTACATACGAATCTATAGAAGATGATACTACAGGAAGAGGAGCATTCCAACAAAGAAGAACAGTAGGGGATAAAAGATTAAGAGTAGCAGCAGAAGCTAAAGAAAGAAAAAAACTTAAAACATCATACCTGTATGGACAAATAGAAGACTACGAACCTAAAAATTCATTAACAGATGTACAATCAGTTATAGACCAAAAAGAAGACAAGGGTGAAATACAAAAAGCTGTACAAGAAATTGATAATAAAAAAAGACAATATTATGCAGAAAGATTTGGTTATGATTTATATGAAGACAATGGTAATCAAGCTTGGAAACAATGGATAGAAGCAGTAAGAGATGACCCTACATTATTAGAAAAAGTTTTACAAAAGTCTCCAAAAATTACAGAAGCTGCACGAGAAAAACCTGGAATTGAAGAGAGTATGCTAAGAAAGAAATGGCAAAATTCTTTACAAAAAGGAACCCTGGAAGAAGATTTTTATGACATAGATATTAAAGATTTACAGCGAGCACAAGAAGAAAGAAATAAAAAAGTTTTTGGAGTAAGTGATGCCATAGCAGATATAAAAAATAATTGGGAAAAATATATTCCAGGTGGTGGATTTATAGAAGCTAAAGAACTACTTGATATATACGATTTATCAAAAAGATTTGATGAAAACCCTTCATCATTATCTGACCAAGAATTTAATCAATTAAAAAACTGGGTAGAATATCAAGATTTTCAAGGCACAGCTACATGGGGTGCACAGCTTGTGCAAATGTTAGCACAAATGCCATCTTTTGGAATTGAAATAGCAGTGTCTGGTGGAGCAGTATCAATAGCGAGTAAAGCAGGTAGGGAAGCAACGATTACTGCAATGCAAAAATATTTAAATGAAGGATTAAAAAGAAAAGTTAGAAATGAAGTAAAAGAAAGAACAGCATTAAAAGTAGCAAAAAGTGCAGGAACTAAAGTTGCTATTACTACAGTAGGAACATCATTATCTGGAGACGTAGAAGTAAATAAAATACGAAATTTAATGCCTGGATATGAACAGCTAGATGGAGAGCTATTTAAAATTTATAATGGCATGGATGAACTATCTGCTGAAAGACAAGCATATTGGGGAACATTTTTAGAGTTTGGTTCAGAGCAAATAGGTGGTGTTCCTGCAAGATTTGCAAAGTATATAAACAAAACTAAGGTAGGCAAATATACAGGAGAAAAGTTTTCTAAAGCTTGGAATAAATTAAATCTTCCTAACAAAGAATATTTAATGAGCACAGCAGCAATGAGAGCTTTTAAGAAAGTAAATGCAGGGGCAAGCAATAAAGATATAGAAAAAATATTTAGAACCTTTGGTTATCATGGTGTAATTGAAGAGATGTTTGAAGAAAGAGCAGCAGACGCAGGAAGACATATTTTAAATCTTTTATCGACAACAAAAGATGAAAATGGGAAACCATTAATAGAAGGATTTGAAAACAAAAATTGGCAATGGCAAAATCCTACATGGGAACAGCTATCATTAGAATTAGTAGCTTTTTCTGTCCCAGGCTTTGCAAAAAGAAAATTATCTCAAGCATACAACAATGTATACGAAGCTAAACAAAATAAAAAAATAGAAGATTTTAATAATAGAAATAAAGACTTTGGCGAAAAAATTACAGAGGTAGAGCAAGAAGTAGAGAATAATGAAGTAAGACTTGGAGAGCTATCTAATAAAATTGAAGAGGGTGGCATTGAAAGCTTAGAGCAAGAAGAAATTGTAGAAATTAAAACTATAATGGAGACTAAGCAAAAAAAGAATGTCCTTCAGTTTATGAGAGATTTAATTATAAGAGACCCATCATTAGAAAAAGAAGTTGACCTTGATATAAATTTAGACCAAGAAATGCAAAGAACAAAAGAGCAACTAGAGCAAGAAGGAGTAAGCTTAGAGGGAGAAGGACTATCAGGAGATATTAAGTCTGTAAATGTTTTAGGCTTTACAATGTTTAATAATTTAAAGTTAAAATTTGGACTAAGAAAAGGTGCTGATTTAGATACAGCAATAGAAGAATATTATGGAGCATATTACAGAGGTGGTCTCACAGAAGAACAAAGCGATACTTTTGAGCAGCATTACGATAGGTACGAATCTGATGAAAGTTATAGAATAGAAGTAAACGAATTTATTAATGATATGATGGAAGATATGGGTATGTCAGATAAAAAAATTGCTAATGTATCCCAAACCCTTACAGAGCAAGAATTATTTGAAAAAGAGGGAAAATCATACGAATATAAAAGCACACAAGAGGAAAGAGGTGGCATAGCTGACAAAACTTTTCAATTTATAAGCAATATGTTTAATAGGGCGTTTAAAAGCGTAAACGTCTCAGCAGGAGTAGCTGATATATATAAGCAGGTACAAAAAAGAAAAGAAAGAATTTCTACAGAGCGTGCACAAAAATTAGAAGCAAGAAGAGCAAAAAGGCAAGAACGTCAAGAAGAAAAACAGGCAAAGCAAGAAGCTAAAGAAACAGAAAAGCAAGAAAAACGTGAAGCTAAAGAAACTGCTAAAGAAGAGAAGCGTGAAGCTAAACAAGATAGAAAGCGTAAAAGGTTAAGACCTGGAGTTGAACCTACATTAGATGAAAGATTTGATGACGCACAATATGAAGAGGTTGCCGAGCCAGAGCTTGAAGACCTACCAGATATAGTACAACCCAAACCTAAAGAAATTAAGGAAAGAAAAAAACAAGCTAAAAAAATTAAGTCAAAGCCAAGATTATTTAATTTTCTTAATCGTAGAGCTCGTAAGCTTGCTCGTAAAAAAATTGAAACAATATCTCCTGTAGCGATTAGAGAGGTAAAAATAAAGCTAGAGCAACAAGCTCCTAAGCAGGTAATACCAGATGACCCTAGACAGCCACTAGAAATACTAAGAGATATACTTGGTGATGAGCAGTTCCAGGAATTGACTGGTATATATACAGGTCCAATACAACAAATAGAAACTATAGAGCCACGAATAATAGAGACTCTAAAGGAGAAGTTTGAACCCCTACCATATGAATCACTAGACTTCTTTGATGTAATACCAGAAAAGAAACAAGAACAAATACTGAAAGAGGTAGAGAAGAAGGTAGGCAAAGAAACAATCAAACCTATTAGAGACCTTAAGAAGCCTAAAAAGCCAGGAGCAAGGGTAACTGAAGATGAGACATTTGAAGATGAAACTTACGATGATGTACCAAAACCAAAGCTAGATAAGCTTCCAAAGATTAAAAAGCCTAAAAAGAAAAGACCATCTTATCAACTTGCTGCAAAAAGAGCATATAAATATTTACCTAAAGATAAAAAGAAACAAGAAGATAGATTAAGAAAATCTACAAATAGAGATGAGTCTGTAGCACAGCCTAAAAACCCACCTATAGTTTTTGAAAACGATGACTATAGAATTACTATAGGAAATAAATCTTTTGAAGATTGGGTAAAAGACACAGAAAAGAATTTAAATCCAGATGAAATTGCAGAAGCAGCAAATTGGTATGATGATGTTTACGATGAAATAGCAAATGTTGTTCCAAGAAAAGATGTAGAAAAAGTGTTTATGTCATGGTTAATTGCACAAAAACAAGAATCACCAATAGGAGCATTTGGAGGAACTTTAAAAGTTAAAGAAGAAGTAGAGTTAGATATTAGGAGAACAAAACCTAAAACAGGTGATTATTTAAAGTCAGGTGGATTATCTGATGAAAATATGAGAAGAATATTTAGAGATATACCAATAGAAGGTGGAGTTGGTGCAAAACTTTTAGACTTTGTAGATAGTGCAATTAATTCACCTACAAGATTTGTAGTAGGGAATAAGCCAGAGGGTGGAGCACCATATGTAGTTGATAGACACACATGGAATGGAAGAGGGTATGTTAGCCCTGTATTTTTACGATACATGGAGAAAGCATTTGGTGCTGAAAAATTAAAAAACTTACAATTAGATAATACAAAAGATGACAAGCCAAGTGATACGCAGTATGACCAAACATCAATATGGGGTAATAACTTAACTAAATATTTAAATAAAATAAAATGGGGTGGTAAAAGTAATTGGACAGCCCCTCAAATACAAGCTATAGACTGGACAAGTATAGTTAAGTTTAAATCTAATTATGGAAAAGTCGGAGGAACTATACAAGATGCAATAAAAGAAAATACAGCAGTTATAAATTTTGAAACTGTATTCGGAGAAGGCACAAGCTATGAAAAAGACTACCCAGAAATAAAAGAATTTAATTATGATGACTTAGCAAAGTTTACAAACACTACAAGCGACTTTATTAATAATGTAGTTGACGAAGTATTAAGACCATTAAACATTGCTACAATACAACAGACTGGTGGCTGGTTAGATTATAATATGGCACCAAGTGTTACTAGGCAAGTATTAATACCAAAAGATAGAATAGAGACAGCTTTTTCTATAATAGGATATTTATCTCAACAAACTAAAATCATGGGCTTTAGACCTAATCCTAAAGGTAAGGATATGGCATTATGGTTTAGCTCTGAGTCCTTTAGAGACCCTAAAGTTGCAGATACATTTTATAGAACAATGAGAGAGCGACATCCTGATATTTTTCAAGGATACAGCTCTGGAGAGTATGAAGGGTCCCCAGCTTTAATTGTATATCAAGAAGTAAATGCAAAGGGTAATGCAGAGAAGAAAAAAGAAATACTTGATAATAAAATAAAAGAAGTAGTAGATTTAATAGAATCTGATATTACTGATTATGCAAAAACATTAGATAATAAGATAGATTACGAAACTCAAATCGTTGATATGTACGCAGTTGAAAACGATTGGAAGGAAAATAAAAATGGCGAAAGCTACTTACAAAGGATTAATGAAACCCTCGGACAAGAGGTACAAGATAGGATATCTGGTCAGTACAGGGAGGAATATAAATCCATCCTCGACCAAGAAATCAAACAAAAGCAAAAAGCCCCTAAAACAAAACAAAAAGTAAGCTACCAGCTTAAACCACTAGACCAACCTGCAGAACTACCAGACGAAACATGGTCAGAAATATTTAAACGTAAAGTAGTAAACAGGTTAAGTCGTTTAGAAAAAGTTACAGCAGAAATAGGGGATGTAGACGAACAAACAAATGCCTACCTCGCAGCTGTTTTATATGAAGGTAAAACAGAAGACAGAATAGATAGATTCCAAAAATACATAGAAGATTATATTAAGCGTCTTAAAAAAGCTGGCTTTACAGTAGATGACATAGGAGAATACCTATACGCTAGACACGCAGAAGAACGTAATGCAAAAGTTAAAGAAGATGACCCTACGTTTGAAGGCACAGGCTCTGGAATGACTAATGAAGAAGCTGATGCAATACTAGAAAGATTTGAAGGAACAAAAATACAAAGGTTCGCAAGAGAGTTTGATAGAAAAGTAATTAGAGAAAGATTAAACATCCTTAAAAAAGGTGGATTAATAACACAAGAAACATATGATTTCTTTACTGAAGAGTCCCCATACGAAAACTATGTACCATTAAAAGGGACATCAGAGAAAAAACAAGGTGGTACAGGAACCTCTGGGTTTAGCATAGTAGGCAAAGACATTAAAAGAAAAAGAGGTAGAAACTCTAGAGCTGACAATCCATTTGTACAGGCACTTGTTGACTATGAGCTAGCTATAGTTAGGGCAGAAAAAAATGAAGTGTCATCTAAGTTTTACTTATTTACATTAGAGAACCCATCTAACCTATGGGAGGTTGGAGGTAGAAGATATTTACCTAGATACGACAAAGATGGAGAAGTAGCATTCTTTGACCCCATGACATTACAGGAGAACCAAGTACAAGCGTTTGTAGATGGTAAGCTAAAAGTAATAACAATAAATGATACAGGCTTATTAAACGCAATGAAAAATCTTGGTACAGGAACAACATTTAGATTTGCACAAAAATTTAATACATATTTAAGAGCGATTTACACATCATTTAACCCAGAGTTTTTAATAACAAACTTTGAAAGAGATATACAAACAGCTTTGATAAATATGCAAGCATCTACAGACATAAAAGTAACGTCTAAAATTATGAAAGATATTATGGGTGGTGCACCTATGAGAGCTATATACAGAACAAGGCGTGAAAAAGGCGATGCAAAACTATCTATAAATCAAGAAAAGCTTAACGAATATAGAAAATACTACGCAGAGTATAAAAAAGAAGGTGGTGCTATGGGATGGGTAGCAACACAATCTGTAGAGGATAAACTTAACGACCTTAAGAAAGTAATCGCAAGAGCACAAAGCTCTCGTAATCCAAAACAATTTTTTAGATATTTGGGTAAATGGATAGAAGATATGAACATGACTGTAGAGCAAGCAGTCAGACTAGCAACATACGCTAACCTTAGAAAATCTGGATTGTCTAGAGCAGAAGCTGCAAAAATATCAAAGGAGCTTACAGTAAACTTTAATCAACAAGGTGAGATGGGTTCACTAATAAATACCCTATACCTATTTTCAAATGCAACCATCCAAGGTAATTACTTTTTATATAAAGCTTTTAGGAAAAGCAAAAAAGTTAAAGCAGCATCAGCAGGAATAATACTAGCTACAGTAATACTCAATATATTTAACAGGATGAATGGTGGTGATGATTGGGAAAAGTACAGCGATTATGAAAAAGATTTCCACTGGCTATACATACTTCCTAATGGTAATGTTGTAAAAATGAAGGTTCCATATGGCTATAATATATTCCATGTGATGGGTAACGTAACAGAGGAAGCTATAGCAGGCAAGATAACATACGATAAAGCATTTACAAGAGTGTTAGAGTCTATTTTACACGCTGCTAGCCCAATAGGGTATGGAGAAGGATTTTCGCAGTATGTTCCAACAGTATTTGGATTAAAGCCTATGGTAGAAATATGGTTAAATGAAAACTTTATGGGTGGTAAAATAAGACCAGACCAACCTCATTTTGGTCAAAATAAACCAGATAGTCAACTATATTTTGATTCAATAAATCCTGATATAAAAGCAGTAACTACTTGGGTAAATAAAGTAGCAGGGGGTTCTGAAACAGTTAGCCCCAGAGGCATAAGAAGATTGGCTGATGTAAGTCCAGAAACTTTAGAGCATATGTTAGATACATTTACAGGTGGTACTGGTAGATTTATAGAAAGAAGCTACAGGACAGGAAAACAACTCCTTCAAGGTAATGTTCCTCCACTTAAAGAAATACCATTTGCAAGAACATTTGTTTCAGAGCCAAGCAAATATACAATGCTATATAAAATGTATGATATGTACGAAGAGTCTGCTAGAACAATTTATACTAAAAATGAAATAAAAGAATTTAAAAGATATTTATCAAGTAGCGTTAAAGATGGAGCTATAGAAAATAAAAAAGCTCAAAGAATTATGAACACATTTAATAAAAACCAACGTGAAGCAAGGGCATCAATGAAATGAAAAACTCAATTAAAAAAATAATAAGATATGTGCTTAAGGAT
>CEUO01018750.1_pt1 | contig 14977 bp, 31 predicted proteins | sample 531391 | NCBI WGS metagenome assembly CEUO01 (sample SAMEA2622799, study PRJEB7988) | marine metagenome | isolation source: saline water (ENVO:00002010), including
GATGCCTTACCGTTTGGCCACGCCAGCATATAAATTATTCTTCTAAATAGTCCTTCTCTTTGTCAAACAACACAACCACTGGCACATCAAGACCACACTTAAGTGCCGCTGCCAATCTGTGCCTGCCCTCTACAGTGTGGTCCGAGGTTGTATCAATAATAATTGGGGTTGTAATTTTGCCGTGTTGACAAATTTTATCCACCAGTTCTTCATCGGGAGGTTTACCTTCTCTACCCACCTTGTTCTTTAACCAATACTCCAAATCATTTTTAGATGAGGCGGGAATAATGTCCAATTCCATGCCAATGTCGGACACGTTCTTGCCCACTGAGCCTAGATAATCCAGAATTTCTTCCATCACTTCGCTCGGTATATTCTCCCCGATCTCATTCAGATAACTTTTCCAATTCTCCATTATTGGTTTCATCATTTTAGTCATCTTTTATTGCCTCCTCTTTCGAGTCTAATTTGGCGGCCTCTTTTCTTTCTTTTCTCTTGTCGAGAGCATAAAGAATTCCGATTGTTACCGTCATTACCACCACGAAGTTAATGGCAGTAACGATGAGGAGGCTTGTTAAGGCCGAAATAAGTTCTTCTAACATTTAAATTCCCCACGGGTCGTTGTCGTCAAATTCGTCAGATGCCCTGGGCATGATGTTTGGATACACAGAGCCCTCTTCTTCATTGAGAGGGAGGCGGCCTACGACCTCTTGCATGCCTCTGATATTGTCGTCGCTGAGTGACAGCCAAGCTCTCTTGTGGTAGATGAGCTTGTACATCTCCTCTAAAAGTAGTGACTGTTTGCCAAGTTTCTCTTGTGCCTCTCTCAGTTGTCTTTCCAAAGATTGAATCTTGAAGCCCTGCGATTTGTATTCGGCCTCGTAAAAATGTTTATTGTCTTCCATATTATAATCCTATCACAAAATTTGTTGTTTGTAAAGGTAAATATGTCGTGGTTTAAAATTTTAAAGTAACCACCCGATCAGGGACAGTATCTTCAAGAGAGTTCATATCTTCAGTTTCGTCACCATCTACAAGAGTCGTATCCGGATCTCCAAACTCATCTCTCATCATTTGTTTTTTTACGAGTTCCTGAAAAAACTCGATGGGGAAACGATTGCTCATAAACATAATTATTCCTCCGCAAAAAAACAAATGTTTCAAATTTGTGAACTATTTGTTCACCTCTTCATAGTCTAGAAGTTTAATTCTCTGGACCATGGTGGTCATAACTGTACGATGGAGGTAGTCCATCATTCTTTTCCTGTCCTTGTAAATGGTGATTCCATAGATGTGCTGACAGAACACTTTTCCTGCGTCCTTGTCTAGGAAATACACATTTATGGCCCCGACACGGCTGCTCTTTCTTCGAAAGAGGTTTTTAATTTTCTGAATCCATTTCATCTTTTTTCTCGAATTTGTTTATGAGTTCGCAGTAGCAAGAGTGACAACTCTTTCTGCTCATTCTTAACTTGAGACAATCTGTAAATTCCTGCTTTGTCTTGCAGGAATCGCAGATGTCCTGTATGTCTTTATCTTTTAACCCATTGCAGATGCAGACAATCACGCTGCCTCCTCTAGTAAAATTGGCACACCCGGCAGGACTCGAACCTGCAACCCTCGGCTTAGAAGGCCGATGCTCTATCCAGTTGAGCTACGGATGCATGATGTTTTAGAACTCTGTTAAGAAACTTTTGTCTTCCCTCTTCTGTTCTCAGTTGGTTCGCCTCGCATGATGGTACTGGGGACGTCAAATGCATCGTACCCTTCATTACCGAACCTCTATTCTTTACTCCCACTGATATTCCGCACGAAGGAGAATTGGCAAGACCAATGAAACCACGGGCATCGGGATGACGGCTGAAGAGCTCTCTTGACTTTTTAATCATCTGCTTATACACCTCCTCTTTGCCCATTCGCCCTTCCACGCTGTCTCCTACCTGAACCAGTCTTATGTTCTGTCGTGGTGTTCCGAATAGTTCGTTCTCTGGACATACAGGCACAAGCTCAATGCCCTTGTCTTGTGCCCACTGGTGCAATTCTGGGTAGTGTCTGGTAGAGTTATTCCACCGAACTTTGTTTCCCATTACGCAGGAACTTATAAGAATCTTAATCATCATGGTCCAATATATGTGCTAAGCCCCAATAGAAACATCCCCGTAACGAAGATGGTTGAGACCAATATAATAATAAGGTCTAACACCTGGCTCCCTTTTCTTGGAGTTTGTCGTAATATTCCTTTTCATGTTTCTTGTCAGGAGTTGTCTTCATTTCCTTGTGGATCTGAGTTGTCAATTGGTGGTCATCTCTCTCAACCAAAGTGACACAGTTTTCAATTCTATCTTTTGCGACATTGAAATAGTTTTCGTCTTTTTCGATTCCCACAAATTTCCTACCGGTCATCTTGCAAGAGACCCCAGTAGATCCAGAACCCATAGTAAAGTCGAGCACCACGTCGTCCGGATCGCTGTAGGTCATTATCAGCCAGTTGAGAACATTTGTTGGCTTTTGAGTGGGATGTACGGTCTGTTGCGCTGAAAAGTTCCTAGAAGCATGCAGGATGCTTTTTGGATACCTGGTGCCTGAGTTGGATAGCTGCATAACCTTGTTTTTCTCTTTGTTTCCGAACCCATATCCGTGAGTATTTCGGCCAGAGCCATAGCCTTCTTCAGTAGAACACTTGCGCTCATAGGGATCTCCAACCTCCATGATCGGATTGTATTTTGCTCTCTTTCCGTCCTTTGTAAAAACAAGAATGTTTTCATGCACCTTGAGTGGGCGGATCTTCGCCAGGCCCGGTGACCCGCACTTGTTTTTGTTCCAGACGATCTCGTATTTGAACCATTTCTCTTTGGAACATATCAGCTTAGAGGTAAAAGGTTGCGACCCGAAGAAGATGATGTTAGAACCATCTTTGGTGATCCTTTCCAGTTCTTCCCACACGTCGTCAAATGGAATAACACTGTCCCAGTTTATCGAAGTAGTGCCGTATGGTGGATCACACAAGACCAAATCAACTGAATTGTCAGGCAGTTCTCTCATCTTCGATATGGCATCGGCGTTGTATATTTTTAAATCTTCCTTTTTCATAAAAACCTTTACTTGCTCTTGATGGTATAATAAACGTTCATTACTCTCTTGACATAAGAGTACCTCATCTTCTTAAAACAGACATGGCCTGCGTTGTATGCACAGAGGGCAAGCTCGCGGTCGCCTTGAGCGCGGTTCATCCACCAGCGGAGCGCTTCGGTGCCGACGCGGATGTTTGTTTCGGGATCTTTTAACTCCTCGCAAGTGTAGAGGGATCCATCCTTTTTAGGGTTCCACTTCGGTATCACTTGCATCAAGCCACATGCACCAGCTTCGGACTCGGCCTCTGGGTACCAGCTGCTCTCAACCTGAATGACGGCCGCAACTAGCTCGGGCTCCAGGTTCTGGGCCTTGGCGTGCTTTACAATCGCAGGGGTGTATTCTTTTATTTGTTGTTCCTTAGCTCCGACAAGTGCAAGGAGTGCAGAAACCAGAACGACTTCAGTCGCCTTCGTGGTCATCATCACTTTCTGACCTTTCCCAAAGCAAGCGCTTTGTGTAGTTGTATAAATTTTCGTGGTGCCATCTGGACCTTTCAGTTCTGCTCTTGTCTGAGCTCATAACATGGTGAGCTATCATTTTATCAAACAATTCCTGATCTGTCAAGTCTTTAAAATCATGATTCTCGTGAGGCATCAACTCACCCTTTCCAAGTACCAATGGTGATCACATTTCATTATGCTTCCGCTGTGTAGTATTCTGTCGTATCTTTCAGAACAATCGACGAAGCCTTCATAAGTGTGAATCTCTTCTACAGTGTTTATGTAGATGCCATAGCACCAATTAATAAACTCTGGCCTTTGATTTAAAAACTCTGTCATTGAGCACATGCGAAGAAGGTCGCCGGGGTTGAACATCAGCCATTTCCAATCTTCAGAAACTCGGCCAGATTCTCATCAACCCACTCGTTAAACTTTTTGCTACTCCACCTTTTGAGGCCATAGAATTCTTTAAAGCGATCTTTAAAGCCATCTGACATGTCAAACTCCAAATTGACGCTGCCATCGGAGTTTTCCGAAACTGCTACGAGTTTTATCGTTTCTTTTTCAATTTCATTTTTCATCAACGTTCAACTCCTGCTGTGCCATGATCTCTTCGATTGTCTGAGAGACCCACTTTTCGAACCGCTTGTTACTCCACCGCTTTAGTCCTTGATCTTTTTTGAACCACTCTACGAACTCGTCAGTTATGTCAAACTCGACATAATAGTCTCCGTCCTCCTGCTGCTCAATTAAAATAATTTCTAGAGGGGGGAAATTACCGGGCATATTGTGGGTCCTCCGTTTTTAATGACATCTTTAATTACTATCTGATACAACATATTTGCTCACTTTATGTGATTTGCTTTTAAAATCAGCACAGGATCAGCGATCCTGTGCTGACTGGTGTAAAATGGCTCTCACTATTGAAGGATTCCCATAAAACGCAGCGTAAGGACAACGACCGCTGTTTTAAAAGCGATATCTGCACCTTTCGATAACGTAACCATTGCGGAATCTCTCAACGCCTTCATTGTTTCGCTATTCATGCTCCTCTCCTTTCTTCTTTCTAAAAGACTTAACGTGCCTTTCTTGACATTCGATCATCGAGGGGTGGCCGAAAGGAAGGAGTCTGTATGTCTTTCCTCCCTTGGCGTGAGTTGTTACATGTCCGTTATTTTCAACAACCATAGCAAGCTTACCGCGATGGCTGTAGAGGTGATATGGAATCTTCTCGTCTTCGCGAATCTTTACAATGTCGCCAGTGGCATAAGAGGGCTCGCGCTGGGACTCTGCCCAGACTCGATTGGTGTATTTGTTATGACACATGGCCTCAAATTGCCGGCGCGTTGGAACAAAATCTACCTTGGAGATGATGTTGGACGCCAAATCGTTAAAGTAGGGGGGGTTTGCTAAATAATATCTTGCGCAAACTTGCGCACGTCGTATGTGGCAATTGGAGTACTCTTGTTTCCACTCCTGAACTTCTTTGCGGCCTGCTTCAGAATTAAGATACTCAATGCGCTCAAGGGCGGCCGCTTGCTTTTCGCTGAGCTGGCCTGAACGGGCAAGCCACGACTGGAGAGACTGCAGGAAGGAGATATCATTCATCTCTCCTCTCTCTTCTTTTTCCTCTATTAGTTTTTTAATTCTATTCTTTGTCACCAGAAAACTTCCGTTCGCGATATGATTTGACTAGCGCATCGATAAGCTCAAGCTCGGTCCTGCGCGTCATGGCGTTAATAATTTTCTCTGGGGTGATGTCCATTGTCGATTGCGACAAAAGATCTGCATCCTCAGAGGCGATTGCAATATAGCTAAAGAGGGATTCAAAAATTGCGCTTCTCAGAATCACAAGTTCATCCTTTGGTGCATCCACCCAATTACCCTCTTCGTGAGCTATCCTGTCCATATTGATCCTCATTATAAGATCTTCTTTAATTTTTGTCAAGTTATTCTTCTCCGCCGATCCTGGAAACAGATGTCCGGACCTCCCAAGTGATGAAGTTTAAAGGTGTTTTTCCCTTCGGGTTAATCCAGAAAATCTGATAAGAATCTTTTCCATCTGGAAACTTTTCCTTTTTGGGATCTTTTCGTAAAACTACGCCCAGTGTTGCATCTCGGTTCCAGGGCTTTTTTCCTCGTACCATATCTCCGCGCTCTAACATGGCAATGTCCTAAGCGCCGACGTCCCAGTCGGCCTCGATTCCTCGGGGGGAGGTGATGATTAATACATCGCCAAGCTCTGCCTTCAGTTCTTGGGCAACTTTCAAAATAGTTTGCTGATTCGCAGTGGTCATCTCCATATAATATTTTGATTCTCCTGCATCAGCAGCTTTATGAACTGCTGCGATAAAACTATCCACCATATCCTTCCAGTCACTTGCTGCCTTATCAGTCGCGCCTCGAAGCTTCTTTATTCGCTCCTTGGCTGCGGATGTCTTTTCATAAAGGGTATTTCGCATATTCATTTTTTTACCTCTATTTTATTTGCTTGACTTCTTTCCGGAGCGCTTCTTCTTTTCTTTGGGCGGCGGGGCAACCTGAGCTGCAATAAGTTCATCAATTTTATTTCTAAGTTCTTCATTTTGTGCCTGCATCTCCTCAACCACAACAGCAAATTTGGATGTTTCGCTTTTTAGGTGGGCGATGTCTGCCTCTAACGATGCAACTTGCCTATTATGCTCCTCAGATACAGCGTTATTTTGCTTTTTCTCGGGTGATTGCCCAGACATGGCGGCATTAACTCCAAAGACGATGTTTTTCTGCATTTTCTAGCCTCCTTAGCTTATAAGTCCATACTCTCTAGGACTTCGTTGGTGTCTTTAATAAATTTAGTGTGCATTGTGGTCCATCCCTTAAATTTAGGACCCTCGTGATCTGGATCTCCATGCTCTCCAAAATTGGCCGCATAGATAGCAACATGTACGAGCTCGTGGATAAAAGATGTCTTATACAGTCGAGGATGTGACCCTTGGCCAATCCAAACAAAGACATACCTCCCGCGATTGCCAGTTAATCCATTTATAACTGTTTGTCCTGGGCGGAATTCACCGTCAATGCTGTAGACTCTAGAGAGGAGTCTTTGATAGGTCCCATATTCAATAATCAAATCATTGATGGCCCTCAAGAGAATTTCGTCGTTATCTCCAAACTTGCTAACCCACTCGACATAAAAAATGTGCAAGGCCAGTGACGTGTGTGACGGATAAAAATAATCACAGTCATCTGTCTGCTGATAGGTAAATTTGTATCCTGGAACTCTGTTTAGTTTGTTCGCTGGAACGGAGGAGCAGGTCTTGTTAGTTATCTTTTTGTGGAAAAGCGCTGCAGGTTGCCACAATGAGCCAATCTCCGTTCCACTGGCGGGGATGGCAAAGGGGATACAAGTTAGAATCGCAATACGCGCTAAAGATTTGATCATATTAATAACTATCTCCTACATGTCCAAAAAGAAAAATATTGCAAAACCAGCATAAACAGCTGCGAAAATTGCTTCTTTTGAATCTTCATACATAACCATGGCCATGGCCTTGAGGCCACACATCATAGAGATGGCAGTTGCAAAGAGCATCTTGTTTCCCGTAAAGAAAGTTAAGAGCATTGCAATAAGAGCCATAAACTGTAAAGCATTAAGCTGCTCGCGCTTCATCATTGGTTCTTTTTCATTTTCCATTTTTACTCCCTAGTGAAGAGATCACTTTGACCTCTGTCGGATATACCCACATAAAAGAATAACTCAATTTATCTGATTTGTAAAGATCAAAATTGTCGTTTTCTTGAGATGGCGAGCGGGACCAGAGAACTAATATCATTGGAGAGGCTGGAAGGGTGTGAGATATCTTCCAAAATTCATCGTCATCGTAGAACCCCTTTACTGCGCTATCCAGCTCCAGCAAGTCCTCGATGTCGCCTCTAGTATCCATGACTAACCCGACGCCCAAGAGAAGATCCTCTTCGTCGCCCTCAAAGCAGACTAAATCACCCACTTGAATTCCTTTCTTTTTCATAAAGGTAAGTAGAAAATTGCAAGTCGTAACGTCTTAGAAACAAACGTCTTGGAATATGTTTTTGAGAATCTCTGTATATCTGCTTCCAGAAGGGGGGTGAATATCTATTGTTCGATCTGAATCAAAAAAGGCAGCATCAAGCCAGGAGTTAAGCGAGCTCAACTGATCTATAAAGTAAATCTCTACTGCATCGCCAGGCTGACATCCTGCAATCTGACAACTTGTTGCTGGGATGGCCACGTCTGATGGCGTGTTGCCATAGACTGTTTGTGGGCCTTCGTCGCTGATGCTGATGACATATGGGTAAGAATCTTCTCTCCAGCCAATGCCCAGAGGATTGGATGAGTCGAGGGTGGCCATGACGACATCTGTTGTCTTCTCCCATCCGCCGCCATCGCAACCGAGACTGCCAAGCAAAGAGGACAGCCCAGCAGCATTGACAAGGCCGGCCGATGTCATATTGACCGCATTGCCAAAATCGTTTGTGTGCCATCGACTCGGGTGAACAATAAGTCCAAAGCGATGCTCCGTGTCTTCAAAGTCCGCGACATACGCTGCAATGCCTTCATGGAGGGCCTCAATGTACGGACACATAGAGCCCGAAATATCAATAACAAATACCATGTCGACCTTTTCGTGCGCGTTTAAGTCTTCGTCTATCTCTCCGTCACAGTCGTTGTCTATCTGATCGCAGACTTCTTCTTCTGGGCTCACTTCTCCAATGCAATCTCCCCAGGTGCCCTCTTCACAGGTTGCGGTGCCAAGCAAGCACTGGCCGATGCCATGAAGGTTGGGGTTGTTACCGCACATTGACACAATCCCGTCGATGTTGCCATCACAATCGTTGTCCCAATTGTCGCAAATTTCTGGCTCAATACCCTGATAGATGCATGGACCCCAAATGCCAAACTCATCGCAAACCTGCATGCCGTAGCCGCAGTTCAAAAGGTTTCCTTCTGTATCGTAAATGTTTTCTCTACACACCTGGATATCATCCTTTATACAAAGGCAGCCCTCATCAATCTCTCCGTCACAATCATTATCTATTTCGTCGCAAAGCTCTGTTGATGGCTGGGGTGCATCACAATTAACCCAGCGGCCCATCATGCATGTTTCCATGCCAGTACCACACGCAGACTCGCAAGGCTGATACAAGCCTTCGTCTCTGGAGCCGTCACAATCATCATCGATGTTGTTGCACTCTTCGTTCATTGGCATGACAGCATCAAAACATTTTATGTCTCCGTCAACACAATACTCGGTGCCGTAAGCACAAATGCCAACGTCGTTGTACCCACACATTCTTTGAATAACGCTTTGCAGCTCGATGGGGTCGTCGTCAATGGTGCCATTGCAGTCATTGTCGATGCCGTCGCATCGTTCTAGTTCATCGAGAGACTGGTCCAGGCAATTTGTCCATGCACCTTCGACACAGGTCATTGTCCCTGTCTGGCACGGAGTTGTGCCATCAAGAATGGCATCTTCACTTCCCGTCCAACACTCAACTGGATCGAGATCATCAATAACGGTATCGCAATTATTATCGATGCCGTCACACGTCTCTTGGTGTTCTGGATGTACCCTGTCGTTGTTATCGTCGCAGTCTGATGGGTTAAGACAAGAAGATAGGGAGTTGAACCCGTCGCCGTCGTTGTCCCACGAGATGCCGTTGTCGATGATTCCATCGCAGTCATCATCTTTTTCATTACACTCTTCGAGGGCCGGCGTTACATGACCAACGCAAATAACTTCCATGCCTTCGTTGCATTCTGTGCGGCCGTGGGCACACTCACCAAGCTCGGTATGAAGTTTTATTGTGTCCGTGCTTGTTTGAACTTTGCCCTCTCCGTCGACGATACAATCCACCGGTGGTGGGCAAACCCTAACGAGCTCCTCATCGCACCCCTGGCACCCATATAGAGCTGGAAATATCAATAATAAGAATAAGCCTAGTCTTCTACCCATATAGGTAATTATATCACAAAATGAAAGTTCTTACAATGAATTTATCAAACCTTGTCATCAGAAGGGGGTGCCATCATCTTTCCCTTGACTGATGCGATAATGTCTTGGGCCATGCCCTCTATCTTTTCCTTAGACTTTTCAATGCTTTCAATGGTGCAGCCACTGTCGACAAGCTTTTGATAAATAATGTTTTCTGCTAAGTTCAGACCCAAAAAAAGAGCGACAAGAAGGAACGGATCTTGTGTCCTGCCAGAGTTGACAGCGTCTTCCAAGATTTTTGAATAAACCTCGTAAGCCTCTTCGAGCAGGTCGTCTTTAGAAAATTTACCATCAAACATCCTCGTCTTCCTTCGCCAATCGGCACAGCTCGTCTGCTGGCAGGATTGCCTTTGCGACACGAACAATAGTCTTGTGAGACGCCTCAATATAGCTTTCGCCAAGCGAATCACAATAAGGGCACGAAAAAGGCTTGTCACCTCTGCAAATAGAACACTTAACCTTAATATACAGTTTGTTTTCCATGCCTCATAAATAACTAGGCACACAAAAGAGCAAGAGAAGTCATTTTTCTATATATTTGCGTATGCTGGATATCATCAATTCGTTCCAGTGTTGCTCATCTATATCAATACTCAGAGAATAGGCAATATCTCGGCCGGTGTCCCAGGCCAGCACCTCTTCGATAACTTGCGTAGTTTCATTCTCTTCTTCTGGGTGGAATTCGGAAAAATAGTGACCAATCTCATGGAGAATGGTGTATATGATGTGCCTCGTGCTTTGGTGGCGGCTGACAACTATCCTGTCTTCCACGATGTCGATATAGTTGTCTTCGCCGTCATCGTATTCGATCTCGATGTTGTTATTTTCAAGAAACTCTTCTATTTTTTGAAGAGCGGTTTTTTCTTCCTGTGTCAAGCTTCACACCCTCGCCCCAGAAGTTCTCGTTTCTCTGGTCGTCGGTAATTAGCTCTAGCTCAACAAAACGCTTTCCATCATTTTCTTTTAATTTGTAAGAGTGAAGCTCCAAGTTTCCATAAAGCGCTGCTCTTGGCGTTCTCTGAAACTTCTTTCTCTCTGGCGGCTGGTTTAAGTAAGAGATACACTGGCGGATGAACTCTTCTTCTCCCAATTCCGGAATATGCTTTTGATAATCGATATCTATATAACATCCCACAATCCACTTTGAATGGCCGAAGCCATCGAGACTGAACATAGACTTCAAGTATCTGCCATACCGCAATGCGGAGTCTTTGGCTGCACTCATAGAATTTTTGGGTATCTGTCTTAGGTGACACTTAAGCGACATCTAGTCTTCTTTCTTTTTTGAGGCCTTTTTTGTGGTCTTTTTAGTGGTCTTCTTCTTTTTTGATGCCTTCTTCTTTGGCTTCTCTTCTTGAGGGGGGTCCTGGGCTTCTGTGGCGGCTGCAGCACTAGCCTGCAAGATTTGTAGATACCCAATCATGATATCCATACAGTCCTCAACCCTAATGTTAGTCTTTTTTATCAAGGTGGAAATATCGGACAAAGCTCTCGTTCCCTCCATCGCGTCCTCTACGGTCTTGTTGGCAGCTTCGCGGCAAAGTCTGGCCACTGTTCCAAAGGAATTGGCCAATTCTTCCATCATTAACTTGACCCTATCTGGAACCTCTTGGGTATCAACGCTGTAGGTGATGGATACTCGGGACGGAATCTTACTTTCTTCGCTCATCTGTTTGCCTCCTTCTACTGGACAAGGTATTCAACGGCGGACTTGATGAAATATACGACCATACTTAAAGTCGCAGTGCCCACCATTGCCATCATTTTTGATTGGTTTTTCTTCCACTGCTCTAAATCCCTGACACGGGCATAGAGCCCCTGGTCTGGTTCATATAGAGACTTCTCAACGCGATTAACAATGGACGTCATCTCTTCTTGCTTTTCCTTGATATCATCCATCTTTACGGACAAAAGTTCAAGAGATGCTTTAACTTCTGTTGCTAAAATTTGAAATTGATTTTCTGGCATAATCGAATCTCCTACTCAATAAAGATAAGTAGTCTTTCAATCACTGTTTGCTCTCGACAATTGCAAAGTCTGCAGTCAATAATGTCGAGGATGCAGATGCTGCGTTACGAAGCGCAGTTTTAGTGACTTTTGCCGGATCCAAAACTCCACTTCTCAGCAGATCCTCAAACTTTCCGGTTGCAACATTATACCCCCGAGACAAGGATGGGGAAGACTTTACTTTTTCCAAAACAACATCCGGCGAATTACCTGAGTTTGTGACCATTTGACGGAGCGGTTCTTCAATCGCCCTCTTTACTATTTCTGCGCCAAGCTTCTGATCTTCGTTTGGCAACTTCATATTCTTTAGGCACTTAGTTGCATTCACTAGCGCAGTTCCTCCGCCTGGGACAACACCCTCAACTTGGGCTGAATCAACCGCAGAGAGCGCATCCTCAATGCGATGTTTTCTCTCAATCATCTCGACCTCTGTGGCCCCGCCAACATTGATAATTGCGATGCCGCTGGACAGTCTTGTTATTCTTTCCTGAATCTTTTCACATTCTCTCATGCTTTCTGTCTCTGTGAGCTCCGCCTTTAAAAGATTGATCTTCTTGTCAATCTCTTGCTGGTCTCCCATACCGCCAACAATTGTAGTGTTGTGTTTCCCAGATTCAATAGTCTTGGCGCGGCCGAGATGTTCCATGTTTGCTTCGTGGAGGCGCATACCACTCTCTCTAGAAATATAGGTTGCCCCCACTGATACTGCGAGATCTTTAAGAATATTTCTTCTCTCCTCTCCGTAACGAGGGGCTTTGATAGCTGAAACCTTCATTGTGCCCCGAACTGCGTTCATGATGAGCGCAGCGAGGGCTTGGCCTTCAACATTCTCTGCAACAATTGTGAGTGGGCGGCCTTCCCTTGCTGCTACTTCGAGAATAGGGAAGATCTCCTCCACGGTCTCGATTGAACTATCTGTAACCAAAATCAGGGCGTCTTCTTGTTTGCAGATACCACGGCGCTCGTCGGTGACAAAGGCGGAAGCACAGATGCCGCTGTCGAACCTAAACCCTTCAACAACATCCAAGGTAGTTTCGTGCGAGCGTGCCTCTTGGATTGTTATGGCACCATCTTTACCCACTAGATCGACAGCCTTTGCAACGAGGGCACCAATCGTGGTGTCTCCGTTGGCCGAGATTGTGGCGATGTTTGCGATATCTTCTTCGCTAGAGATTGGTTTTGCCTGTTCAGCCACAGCATCAACAACCTTTTCCACTGCGGCGTCGATGCCTCGCTTGAGCTCGACGGGATTCGAGCCGGCTTTGAGATACTTCTGGGCATTTGTTAGAATTGCCCGAGCAAGAACCGTTGCGGTTGTTGTTCCGTCTCCGGCCAAAGAGTTCGTTTTCTCAGAGGCCTGCTTAATAATTTGTGCTGCGGCATTCTCAAAGGGATCTTCAAACTCAACGAATTTGGCAACCGTAACGCCGTCTTTCGTGATGATCGGGTTCTTTCCTTCTTGGTGAAGAATGACATTCCTGCCACCAGGACCCATTGTTGAGGCCACGTTATTTGCCAACTTGTTGACGCCAGCGAGAATCTTCTCGCTCAACTCATTACCATTGTTATATTTCTTCATTGAAACTCCCATCGAGGTTAAGGTACATATATATTATAACCAATTATCGGAATTTGTAAAGTGTTTTTTACTCTGTTTCTGAAGTTTTCTTTCCTGAAACGTTTGAAGCCATATCATCGGCATACTCAGCTTGGGCCTCTGCGCTATCAATTGCCTTTTTCGCATATGCGTTCCTACGTGCAGTACGCTCAGAGAGGAAGTACTCGTTGATGTTGGTCGTGAGTTGCTTGAGGTTCTCATAAGTGTCAGTCAGCGTGCCCTGCAATTGCGCAGCGTAGCGCTCCATGATCCCCTTCATTCTCTCTGGGCTAACATCCAACGTGCCAACGTTTCGGTGACTATTTAATTTGCGCATCTGAGACTGAGAAACTTTAAACTGTGTCCCTGCATCAGCGGCACCCTCGATAAGAGCTCCGAGTGGCCCACGTTTGAGATTCTCCATGAGTGGTGAGAGGCGCTCTTTCACTTCCTCTTCTCCCCCTTCTTCATCGCCGCCTGCTGAGCCCATGCGGATGCCAGAGCCGTGCTTCTGGTAGTATCCTCGTGTAAATCTCATGAGCTCAAAAAAGTCCTGTGTGCTAAGTTGAGCAGGGGTAATGTTGTTGGCGATAAGAGCCCTGGATTCGTCTGCGCCCATATATTCGTTATTGCCAAAGGCTCTCTTCAAGAGCTCCTTCGCTGATGGGCCGCCGGTGCTCTTCATTATTTTTCGAAAAACCTTGCTGTTGAGTACATCTCGGTGAAAAGCAAGTAAATTAATGTTATTTTTGTTCTGGCTCATGATGTCGATGAAATTATCAGGATCAATATCGAACTCGTGAAACGTGAGAATGTCAGCTTTCTCTGCCTTGTCCTTCGCGACAACTACATACAGGAGTTGATCATCGTTGCCCTCGGCCATTGTTCCAACTAGATTGGCATAAGATCCCTTGATATCTGTTTTTCCTTGCGTAAGCAATTTTAAACTGATGGGATATCCAGAGCCTTTCTCTAGGCCTCCTTTGCCATCTTTGGACATAACTGCCCGTAAGTCAGTAATATCAAGAGTGCCGCCTGCGCTGCGCTCAATTTCCTGAGTTCCGTTCAGCAGAGCTGCGAGGAAGCCCTCGAAGACAAAGCCTGCACTGGATGGTGTGAAGTCTTTTACAACAGCAGAAAGAGAATCGAAAAAGACTAGCGTCGAGAGAACCTTCGCGACAGATCGAACATTCGTTGATTTGTCGGCAATTCCGTTGATGGTCTTAATCTTTGTTGCAAGGTCTCTTCCTGGGAATTTCTTAAAGAATTTATAAGCCTCTTTTCTAGAGGAAGACTTTGGCTCTCCCCAAGCCTCTGTGGGAACAAGTTTTGGAATGGTGAATGCAACAGACTCTCCGCCTTTTTCGGCCGAGACAGGAGCTTTCTCCTCTTCATCTTCGTAGAGCTTCTTACCCAAAATAAGGTCGTCATCACAACCCTCTTCGGCTTCTTCCTCTTCTTCGTTGGGACCACGGTGGCGATGAGCATCATTGTCGGTGCCATAAATTCCACTGGCGCTGGCATTGCCGCCAACTGGCGTCCCTACCTGGCCGGCTGGAGAATAACCCTCCAACAATTCTTTTAATACTTCCTTATTGAGCCAATTTTCATACTTCATCTTTAATCTCCTCGATAACCTTTGCCAAATCCAGACATGCAGGATCTGTCTTGTTCTCCGTTACGTGATAGTGACAAATGACTCCCTTGAACGAAGAAGCTTTAATGACACCCCTAATTAGTTCGCCATTTTGGTTTGGGCACTCTAAACGTACATTATAGAACGCGCAAAG
>CEUO01017826.1_pt1 | contig 14963 bp, 6 predicted proteins | sample 531391 | NCBI WGS metagenome assembly CEUO01 (sample SAMEA2622799, study PRJEB7988) | marine metagenome | isolation source: saline water (ENVO:00002010), including
GCAACTACAAAACCAAAGATTTTGTTAGCTGTACCAGCAGCTTCGGGATCTAGCACATTTGCACCCCATAATAGAGAGCACAAAGTCACCGCAAGGGTAACCCAGAATTCTGTAGTCTTCCAGCCGGGTTTTACTTCATTATTTTTAGTAGCCATAATATTTTCTCCTTATTCTTTACTATACTAGCTCCAAGATTTTAATTCTTCCAGTTTTTCTTCGGGAAGTCCTAATCCTCCTATAGCTGTAAATACTGTTAAATTAGGTTTATCGCCCACGTATATACCTCTGTGCACGGTTCCGCCTTCCTTAAGCATTCTTACTAATTGTTCAAATGCTTGATCTAAAGTAGATTGCGGAATGTTATCAAGCTGCTCTTTACCCCCAATTATAACAGCACCCGCAGTTGATCCAGTTGATAAATCAATACCCCCAGATAAAACATTATTTCTAATATTCTCTCTTACTGCTCTTGATACGCTTACGGGGTCATCCCATTTATCTACTGGCGAAGCGCCAAATACCATCAAACCAGATTCTAAAATTCCAGCGTAATCATTCTTATCAAAAGAAGTGAAAGAGCTATCCTTAGAAGCGGTTAAATTAAACAAATGGAAAAGACCAGCTAAGCTTGAGTTAGCGTGACGCCAGAAATTAGATACAACCAAATTGGGGTAAAGCTTTCCAATTTTTTCATTGTCTAAGATAATCAAAGGCGAGACCTTATCTTCTTCCACAAGTTTCCAGATCTTCTTTAAAGTTTTTTGCGCGTTAGACGCAACCTTTGTTCCTTCAGACTTCTTCGGTAGAGCTAAGATTACACCTACCTTTTTAGAGAAGGAGTCAACTGCATTTGATAATTCAAAGGCAGTCTCAACCAGTGGCGTTACTGTCCCCGCGCCTGAGCCGCCACCTGCACCCGCGCATACAAAAATTTTATCAAAAGATTCACCGAATGAATAACGCAAAAAGTCATTAACGTCATCCTTCTTTTCTTCAAAACATTTTTCCGCCACGTTCATATCTTTGCCGGCTCCGCCCTCACCAATGCACAACTTATTATCTAGCATAATTGCATTTAGGTCTTGTTGAGCGGTATTAATCGCCGCCAACTTTCTATACCCCAATTGGTGAAAAGCTTCCGCCATTCTTGAGCCGCCCTGACCAGCGCCGACAAAGGCAAAGTTAAAAGCTACGTCACAAACGTCTTTAATTTCATTTTTTTCTACTTCTTGAACAGGGGGAGGTAGAAGCATATCTGGCACAGAAATGTCAATACCCTCACCATAAAAAGACTTGACCTGATCCTCAGACTCATTATTTTGATTATTTTCCATCTTAATATCCTTTACACTTTACTTGAGTACAATATACTAGCTAAATATGTATCAATTTGATGTTCTTCTTGAATTTCTTGTATTGCTAGAACTCTCTTATTATCTGTATCCAGAGGATTTTCGCAATATTTTTCTATATTTTGCAACCAATCTTCTGGTTTTTCATTAGCTACGATAATATTAGAAATTTCACTAGCTATTTCTTTTTGCTTATTGCTAAGCTTTCTCTTGTCGTGTTTTTTTCTTAAGTACGCTGCGACTTCGTTTTCTAACTTCTGAGCAAGCGTAATGTTATCTTTTATTTTTTCTATGCTGTATGATTCAGATGCGCCAACAGGAGTCATCCTCTTAGTAGTCTGTCTTATTCCACTGCTTCCAGCGGGCCTACCCTTTTGCTCCGTAGTATTAGATTTTTGACCCTTTTGGTTAGGCGCGCCGTTTCCACCACCGGGAGAAGGCGCCGCAGCTTTTTTACTCATCTTCTCTTGAGACTTTAAATTTTTATCGAGAACTTGTAACTGCAAGTCTCCACTTTTATCAGCTAATTTTTCCTGAGTGTTCGGTCCACCCATTAATGGTTCGTAATAACCCTTGTCTCTTAGCTTTCTCATTTCTTCTTGAGACTCTAAGGCTTCATTCGGGTCAGGGAATCTACCCGTCTCCATAGCTTCAAATGTTTCTTGAGGAGAAAGAACTCCTAATTCTAATAACCTAGTATATACCCTATCCTTAAGGACGTCATCGCTAAGAGCTACCTCATCGAAATGTGCCGTAGGATAACTTTTAAAATTCATTTGCTTGGCGATTCTTCTAATCTCGGGCATTAAAAAGTTTTGCAAGAAAGCTTCTCTCGCTTGCTCTAGTCTAGCGATAAAAACTTTAATCTTCGCGCTTTGAGAAGAGAACGTTTCAGAGGTACCAAAGAATATATTATTTAAACCAATGTTAATATCGTTATTAACGATCTCGTATTTCTTTGGGTCCATTAAGTCACCAATCTGAGGAATAACAAATTTAGCGTCGGTTGTATAATCTGAAATTAAAACTCTACCCACGGACTGGTTCGAAAATAACGTTTGCATAGCTTCTAGATTCTTTTGGTTTATTCCACCTTTATCTGGCTCTGCGCCCATAGTAACTAAAAGAATAGCTTGCTGCATGGTCCTAGCAATAGCCATATCCATTTTCTTTAATTCTTGTTTGAAGTTTATGTCTTCAAGAACTGGGTAGCCCATTGGAACTGCAAACGGCTCGTAATCTTGCTTCTTGTAAAATACTGCATGAACCTTATTAACGTCTAGAGGGAGATGAACCATCCCAGATTTTTTATCATTAATTTGGGATTTTATATCATCAGGCAGACTGTCAAACACTTCCCTATCTTGATCAGTTTTGGGATCTCTTAACCTTTGTAATTCGTAATTTGAAATGAGTTTGTAATACGGGCCCTGAGAAAAAGAAAGAGAGCCGGTCATCTTAATATCAGCTGGATTAAGAATGCAATATCTAGATGGAATAAGTACGTCTTTACCCGCATCCTCTAAGCCACGCTTTTCCCCAAAGACTTGGCTAATTTTCGCAGCATCTTCTTGCGTTAGTTTTGAATCAAATCTATAAACGAATACATTTCCAGATCTATAATACTCTCTAAAGAACATGTCCTGAAAAGACCAAAGATTAATTTTATTAAATAATGATTCGAAGAATTTCTTTGCTTTCTTATTACCCCCTCTGAAGTATAGATTGCTTATTGAGAACTCAGTCATCAGGTCAATCATGTTCCTGAAGATAGCAAAGTTATAATACGCCTTTTGACATAGCACCACGGTGTCTTTGATTTCTATCGAGCTAGTCTTTTGTCCATACGTAGTAGAAGTGTACTTGAACGGAATCATTCCGTCATCAATATTCTTATATCTATCAGTTCGTTCGATGCTTGAAGATACGTTCCTTCTTTGTCTTGCTGGGGCAGACGCCTCAGCCATCAAAGGTGCAATTTCTTTAGTCTCGGTCTTTTTACGGGGGGCTCTTTTCTTGGGCGCCGTAGTTTTTTTGCCAGTGGATTCTTGTTTTTTCATTTGATCAGAGGGTATATTCATAGTATATTACACTATGCTAGTAACAATGTCAAAAATAAGAGGAAAATCACACAAATAATTTTAAAAATAAACACAAATACTTACTATAATTAATTATAAATGAGTTATTTCAACATAATTGACGAATGTATATTGAGATACAAGGACAACGTAGATAAAATCAACGACAAAGGTTTTGAAGCAGAATCATGCTCCGATCTAAATGGTTATTTAATTAAGGAAATTGAAGAAAATGACATAAAGCAGGCAACTTTCGAATACAAAACCCATATTGAGCAAGGGAATGATGTTTATTTCGTGTTCGGTAACGACTACCAAAAAGAAAGCCTTATCAAACTCAGAATCTTCTCAGGCGAAAATACCATAAAGATAGATCTCAGAAAAAAAAGAATCACTGGGGTTTCAGGTAATGCCCACGTAGATAGACCCATAGTAAAAAACATTAGGTCAATTAAGTATTTTGGTTTTTTGATGGTTAAGTCTTCTATGGACTGCTCCTTGCCGGAGATTAATCTTAGGAAATTACCGCTGCGCAAAGCTTTAAGCAAAAGACCATCGCCCTTACAAAAGCCCCCACTGGTTTGTTTACTTACTAAAAATTCGGAAAAAGAAATATCAGAACAGCTAAAAAAAATAGAACAAGAGTTCTCTAAAACTAGCTATGGCTTAATTATCGCCGACCTTAATAGCGAAGATTCAACATACGATATAATTAAATCTTACAATTCTACCGCTGAGTTTTATCACTATTTGCAGTTTAATCATTCTTCACTTACTAACGCGAAAGAAAGAATAGAAGAATTCGTGAAATCTTTTGACGCTGCGTTTTTACCGTATGTAGTTTATAAAGACATAACACTCAAAGAAAACAAGCACAACATCAAAAGCTTCTGTACGGTAGCCACCGAAAACTGCAAAGTAGAAGCTTCCGTGCTACTGAAGTCTTTGAGGTGCTTTCACACAGAACCAGTATACGTCATTTGTGATTCAGATACCGAAAAGTTTTTGACAATAGAGGGTTTTGATAATGTTCACTATAAACCCGTGATGCCAAAGGATAAGCTAGCTAAAATAAAAAAAGAATTATTCTCTGATTTGTTTTATGTTAAAAAGCAGTTTCATAAACCTGAGTGCATACTTCATAAAATGGATGCTATGGACTTTGCTCTCGAGCATCATGAAAACACCTTCTTCTTGGACTCGGATGTAATTGTAATTGACTCCTTACAAGAAAATTTTTATAAAGATATCGTTTTATCTCCTCATTTTTATACCCGCGAAAACGTGGAGGATTCATTTAAATATGGAGTGTTTAATGCTGGGTATATTTTTTGCGCAGATAAATCTTTCCCGAGCCACTGGAAAAATATATACTTAAATCGATCAACCTTTTTTGAGCAAGAGGGGTTAAATCACGTTCTGGAAGATTACGATATTCAAACATTTTCAAAGTTACATAACTTTGGGTTTTGGTCTAAGCATGATCCAGATATAAACACTAAGAGCTTTCACGTACATACAATAGAAGAAAGCTTTAATGGAATTGAAAAACTTCAGAAATCAAACGAAAGAACCAAAAAGATATTACTCAAGCACTTGTACAAAATAGGCCGGAAAGATCTATCTAAGTATATAGCTTACTCCAAAGGTAAAGATTGGGGAGGCATGGATACAAATTTAAATATTACTCATGCTAATCAATCTGGAAAAATAAATATTTCAAATCAGCAAGTGTTTTGGCATCATAGAAGTGGGTGGAATTATGCAATTCAATCTTTAAGTTCTTTGCATAACCAAGACGGAGTTTTATTCGACGGATTCCTAGAGAAAAATTTCGGCTGGTGGTATGAAGATAACTTAGCTAATAATAGGCTTCCTTATACCGCACCTTGGGTTGGCTTTTTTCATAATCCCCCTAATATACCGCCTTGGTTTTTTTACGAAAATTCTATTCAAGAAATTATTAGCAAACCCGCAGTAAAAGAAAGTTTTGAAAACTGCTTGGGTATTTTTGCTTTATCTGAATATCACGCAGAATGGCTTAGGGATGTTCTAGGTAAGCCAGTGTCTGTGCTTTTCCACCCCAGCGAAATCCCAAAGAACATATTCTCATTCGATGAGTTTATCAATAACGACGACAAGAAAATAGTAAACATAGGTTATTGGCTAAGGAAGCTTAATTCAATCTACCAGTTACCGATAAAGAAATCAGACAAACTGACTAAGGCTAGACTCATTCCATACAATAAAAAGTCGCCCAAGTCAAAAATAGAACAATTAATAGCTATTGAAAAACAAGAACAGGGTATAGAGATAGATCCAGAATACGAACAGAATACTGTATCTTTAGAGAGGTTACCTGATGAAGAATATGATAATCTTTTAACAAATAATATAGCTTTCTTGGATCTTTATGATTCCAGCGCTAATAACGCTATAATAGAATGCCTTGCGAGAGCCACTCCAATTTTAGTCAACCCTCTCCCTGCCGTTGTAGAATACTTAGGTAAAGACTATCCGTTTTATTTCAACGATTTAAACGAGGCCGCCGAAAAAGCGAAAGACTTTAATCTAATTAAAGATACGCATGAATTTATGCTCAACTGCGAAAACAGAAAAAAGCTCTCGGGGGGCTTTTTCAAAAAAGAACTCGAAAAAAGCGAAGTATATAACTTACTATGAAAACTATAAATGAATTAGCTGATCACGTTTATCTCATGAACCTCGAAAGAGAGTCTTACAAGTATTATATAGCTAAAAATAAGCTAGAAGAAAAAGGCATCGAGCACCAAAGGTTTATCGGCGTTGACGGATATGATGGTGACATCTCCCTAAAAGGAAAGGTAGACGCATTTAAAAACTTGACAGACGCATACCAAGATTCAGAACTGTGGGAACCAATCGTGCTAAATTCTTTTAACAATTTTCAGAAAGGTACCGGAGCGTTTCGTTCCCCCGGGGCGATGGGCTGCTTACTTACAATAAGAAATATTATTCAAGATGCTGTCGACAATAAGTATAAAAAAATATTAATTTTTCAAGACGACATATATTTTCATAAAGACTTTGACGAGAGAATGAAAAAATTGACTCCAGTGATTGAGTCAAGCGTGGGTGTTCATTTAGGAGCTTCAGAATACAATTATTATATGAGAAACCAAAAATGGAATAACCCGAATTGGAATGTAGATAAATTTCGATATTCTACAACCGAAAATACTTACGGAATGTGGGCGGTCTTTATCAGTCAAGAGATGTTTTCTCCATTTTTAGAATTATCGAAGTTTAATTTTTTTGCGGCAGATCAGTGCTTGGCTATCTTAAGTTATAATATGTTCTTTCATTCTACTTGGGTAGCGTACCCAAATTTAGTAATCGCAGACTTAGGTAAAAGTAATACATTCAGAAATGACATACCTTACCCCAGATCTATGAACCCTGACGACGGCTGGGCGAGTAAGTTGGGTTGGGACCTAGACTTCTATGATTTAAGTCAAAAATACTACGAAGAAAATGAATAAATTTATAATCTTTACAGATGCTAGAACAGGCAGCATAAGCATGTCCAAGATGCTAGGCAGTTTGTATAAAAATAAATTACCACACAGTGTCATTACGGAGCCATTCTGCAAAGATAGTTTAAAAAATTATTATCCTGAATTGTACGAACCGCTGAGGGAAAACTTAAAATACATTGATGAAGAAAGCAACAAAGCTTGGAAAACTTCGCTAAAAGATATAGAGAAGGTATTGGATAAATGCTTCGAAAGTGCAAACGGTATAAAACATATATGGAGTCATCTAGATCTAGAGGGAAAACTTCAAAATGAGTTTATTCTGAATTATGCAATTAGGAAAAAGATTAAGATCATCCTGCTATCTAGGAATAATTTTGTACTAAGGGCTATATCTTTAATGCTAGCTCGGCAGTCCGATGTTTGGAGTGTAGAAACAGAAAACGATAAATCAAGCGTAGAAAACTTTTCTTATAAAGATATAAACATAGAGAAGTTAGAGGATAACGTTAATGAGTACACAAAATACCTCCATAGATACGAACAGGTGCTGGCGCCTTTTGACTATTATGACATTTCATACGAGGACTTTTTTAAAACATTAGAAACTGGGCCCAAAGAGAAAATTTACGAAATGCAATTAACTGAGCTGCATAAGTTATGTAAGTTCCTAGGTGGTCACCCAAAGAACCTAGATGAAGAAATTGTAAATTTTAACCTTTCGAAAAGCAGAAAGCAAAATAAAAAAGATATTCTCACTAAGATACCTAATATAATGACCGTGGCTCGTCACGCAAAATCTAAATGGAATAAGAGTATAGGCGTGCCCATAAAACAACTTAGAGCCAGAGAGGACGAAGACAACTCCGGTCAAATTTTAAATAAAAAAAAAGACCTACATAATAAGTTCTGCGTGAATCCATTTGATACTTTTGAGGTTCTCAAATCAGGTGATGTTCATTTATGTTGTACCACTTGGTTGGGTAAATCAATCGGTAATCTTAATGACAGTTCAGTAGAGGAAATATTTAACTCAGAAAAAGCCAAAGAAATAAGACGAACGATAAACGACGGAACATTCGAATATTGTAAGCATAAAATTTGCCCCAAGATTCAAGGTGATTACTTACCAAGTAAGGAGTGGGTGCAGAAAGAGAACCCAAGGTACTCCGAAGTGGAGAACTTATCTCCCAAATTTTATAGCTTAAGCTATGATGAATCTTGCAACCTGTCTTGTCCCAGCTGTCGTGTCGATAAAATAAGCTGGACCGAAGGACCACAATACGAAAAAAGAAAAAAACTACAAGATAAAATATTGGACTATGTATTATCAGAAGACAATAAAGAACCCTGTGTTTTAAATGTTACTGGGTCTGGAGATCCATTTGGTTCTAAATTATTTAGAGAACTTCTATTCTCTATGGATGGTGAAAAACATCCGAACGTTCAAATTGATATAAAGTCTAACGGCGTAATGTTTTCTCCCGCGTACTGGAAAAAAATGAAAAAAATACATAACAATTTTAGAAACGTATACATATCCCTAGACGCAACAACTAAAGAAACTTATGACATTGTACGAAGGGGCGGAAATTGGGAAGCGGCAACAGACAATGTTAAATTCTTATCTTCCTTGGTGAAGAAAAATTTTTTAAAGCATTTGAGATTAGACTTCGTAGTTCAACATACGAATTATAAGGAAATTGCAGATTTCGTAAGACTAGGGAAAGAGCTCGGCGCTTGTCAAGTTTGCTTTCAATTAGTAAGTGACTGGGGAACTTGGAGCAAAGAAGAACACAACAATCATTGCATTTGGAAAAAGGATCATCCTGAGTTTGAAAATTTTATAGAAGTTTTAAAAGATCCCGTCCTTATAGATCAGCCATACGTGGTTTTAGGCAACATGAAAGAATATGTAGATTATGCAAACAAGTAAAGGAGTAATGTATTATGTAAATGATGAATACTATATCCCCATGGCGATCCATAGTATAAAAAGTTTAAATAATGTTAGTCAATTGCCTATATCTGTATATACGAGTTTTGTTAAAGACCTTTCCAATAAAGATAATAATTTAAAAAATGTAGACATAATCAAAATACCCAAAGAGCCGATCAAAATTAGTCAGGACGCTAAAACAAAATTTAATTCTGCCGCGTGGCGCGGCAAGCTTAAGGCTTATTTTAAACTACCCTACGACACTACTTTATTTTTAGATGCTGACACAGAAATCCTTCGAGACCCCACTGAAATTATGACACAAGATTTCGATATAGCATTCTGCAGAGAAACAAACTTTGAAGAAGATCGAAAAACAATGTTTTACCCGATCTTTAATACTGGCGTCGTGGTAATAAATAAAAACGATAAGACCCTCGCCTTGTTTAAAGAAGCTTTACGTTTGTATGACGAGTGCGTAAGCAACCTCGACGCTTCTTGCGTTTATGGATGCAATGACCAAAAACAGTTAAATCAAGCTTACTTAAATAATCCGAATATAGTTTTAAAATTTCTATCAAATGATTGGAACGTAAGAGAGGCCACTTTTAATTTAATAAAAAATCACAAAATTGTTCATATTCAAAATATTGCCCCTAGGGGTTTCTCCGCGCGCTAGTGACCAATTTCGTGAATATAATCCTTGCCCGTAAAGTATGCTCTATTTACCGAAGGTGAGTAGGCAAACTGACCTAAGCCATTAACAGGAAACACTTTGGATATGGTTCCCGAATCAGGCAAGAAAGAATATATCTTATATGACCCATCGTATGAAGAAATCAATATAGAATTGTTTATAGGACAGAAATAAGACCCACTAACTTTTTCTATACTTGAGCTAGAGAAAGAAGAGGAATAAAATGAATTATCTATTAGATCAATACCATAAACTATTCCCGGCCGAGCTTCACTAAAGGCGTAAAGTTTTTTACTTGGCGGGCAATAAGTTATCGAAGATACTGAGTCTCCTAAGAAAATGGGATCTTCTAAAGCCCCGGGTACGATTTCTTTTGCGGCCTTAAACTCCTCAGTGTATCTGGCTATGTCTTTGGATATTCTAATTTCGTCAAGATTACCATTCAAGAACCAGTTATAATTTAAAAATCTCGTATCCGCCCCTATTGACAAATATCCATTTAAAGGTGATTTGACGCGAGGCTTAGGTATGCTCGACTCACGATCCCCAGAATTGATTATAAAGTAAGGTCTATTTTCTATATCATAAGTTTCCCCTTGATACCCAACATAAAAACCATTACCAGTGTAAGTGCCAGATCTTGTTTCGCCAGTGCTTGTTTTTTCCGCCTTGTAATTTAAAGTTTCTGGAGTTAGTCTGTCAATAATTTTTCCATTTTTAAATGTAGTGAAAACGTTTCCATTCCTGACTATTGCATAATGCTCCCAAACGCCTTCTTGAGGTGTTCCCATTTTCAAACTAATAGGTAAAGATTCTAGATTTGCTGTTGAATTAGCGGCGCAGTTAGCCCCGCATACATATTTTGCCCTGCTGTCGTCTGCGTGCCCGTTTAATATAAAACTAAACCTCATTTCTGGAGAAATTAATCCTGTAACACTTCCGTTAATCCACTTGTGCGTCTCTCTCATTTCCGCATTTAAATCTTTACCCGGTGATTCGCTATCTTTACTCCTTAAGAAACCCTTAAGAAAGAAGCTGGATAAATTTTCTTTAATATAAGTTAATTCTACTGCCCACCCTAAATTATCCCAAGTAAAGCCGTCGCCCTGATGAGATATTATGTTGGTGCTTCTTGGAGACGCTGGTTCAAACGGACCCAGATTTTCTGAAGCTCCTTGATCTTTAAACTTATACCAAAATTCTATGGTAAAATCTTCATCTTCAAGATACCAATCTTCTGAATCTTCTAATTTAGAATAGTATGTTCCATCATAATCACCGCACGCAGACCCCAAAATCTGATCAACACTATCAAATTTACCAACTGTTTCGGAAAGGTGAGAGTATACGTCACCTTCAGTTTTCCAAAATCCTGAAATTGGTTGATTAGTACCAACATACTTACCAAGATTATTACTTGCTATGTCGCTGTTCCACGAGGTGCGGTCATCTAATCTAATTGCTTCATTCCACCACCGTGCGTCGGTAGAGGTGGAACTCGAAATATCGAACATTATAAATTGAGTTGTGAATGCTTCCACCAATGAGTATTTTTTATCTTGCGGTCCGCGACCTGTGTTTTTAATTTCGGTTATGGCTGTGGGTTTATTAAACCCTGAGGTTTGCCATAGTCCATTCGCATGAAGCCCGCCAGCTCTTTTGTGTTGAATGATGCCCAGACCCTTGTCTGCGCCGACTTCGTTATACCAATAAACATCATTATAGAGGAGGCCGCCATCTGGACCAGCTACGCTTTTTGTTAAATAATTTTCTCCCTCGCCACCGATATATCCTATGTTTGGTGTCCTAGGGTACCATCGACCAAAACTAGTCGTAGTTGACCCTCCGGAGCCGGGGCGTGGGTGAAATCTTTCTAACCACTCTGCTCTGGCTTGCATCCAGTTAATGGGTAGAATGCCATCGGGGCCACCTCCTCCGGTAAACCCGATGGGAACAGAAGACCAAGTTTTATACTCCCAAAAAATATTAGGATTTTCAAATTCAAAATTTGAATCATACGCGTATCCGTCCTTATTAAGATCTCCTAATGGAGTAATCGGCCCGCGTTGACCATGGATACCGCCGTGATTCTGCAGGCGTTCCGTATTGAGCGTCGTGGTTACTGTCGTCGCGTCTTTTCCGTTCCAATCAGAATTATCCCAATCAATCACCTCGTAAGGTATCGGAGCAGAACCGGGACCACATCTACCCAGTCGGGCGAGTTCATGAGCCGCGGTGGCGGAGGCCGTGTACCCCGAGGTGGTCGAGATCGTGTGCAAGTTTTTACCCCACGTCTCGCCATCAACAAAGTTATTGAAACTGTGTCCGCCCATGGTTTCTCTTATCCCGTCGATTCGACCGTTAAATTTAAAAACATACGACCCAGTAGCTTCAGCGGATTCGAAATTCTTGGCGGACGGCCCATGTAAACCAAAGTCCTCTTTGAATCTTAATTGCCACCAATTCATTCTCATTGCGTAAGGGCATGTCATATCAGAACAGTCTGGAGAAATTTCCCAATGCGTTGGATTGATAGCAGTTTTTGAAACCTGTAGAGCACTACCATACGACGAAGAAGAAGCAAAGTCTTCATGATTCTTCGACCGCAAAATCGTCTCGTAATCAGGAACGAAAACAACACACTTACCATCCAAATACACAAACCAATGACCCAATTGCCTTACTACATAAACATGATGGTAACCAATATCATTATCTTCATTAAAGATTGGACCATAGGGCGAATCCCATGGGCCACTATCTACATGCCCTTGTCTTAGATTAGCTTGAAGACTTGAGTAAGCGTACCCATCTGAACCACTTTCACCATTTGGACCGTAGAGACCCGCGTAATAAGAAAAATCTTCGGATGTGTCCCCCCTAAGAGATAAGCCCAATCTACCTACTCCGTTTTCAATAATCATACATACATAGAAAAATCCTCCACTGTAACGATGCTGGGAATCATCACAACCATCTGCGTCCATTCTATTGGGAATCGGTGTTGTATTCGGGGATATCTGTTTTCCTGTTGGGGAAGCGCTTCTTCCGCCAATTATTGGTACGATGATTATATTCGAGGATCGGTTGTAGTTCCAAAACCGATTGAATGTTCCGCTTGGTTGGTTAAGAGCACTACCATTAGTAAAAGTAGCTGGTCGCGCGTACTGGGAACCGAAAGCGTTGCCGTATCCTAAAGTCTTTAATTCGCCGCCCCATCCCCCGGGGCCATCTTCAAATACAAATTGCCTAGCTTTGGGGTACAAGTAAATGTCTTTCCCGTAATCCCAACCTTGTTTGAAAGTACCACCTTGGTTATTCAATATTACATTACCACCCATCGGCTGGAGGTAGTATTGCCCGTAGCCGGTCCCCGCGTAGAGTTTGGGTGGGTATGGAATTTGGCTCACGAGGGGGCCATTAATAGAACTACCGTCGGTATCCTTGAGGAGCGGGTGATCCCCATTAAACTGCATAGGTGAGCTAGATATTTCTCTATCAAAATCTGCATACCTTCCGGGCTTAAAGAAAAATTCCAAAGAATATACATTATCGACGCCATCTAGGGAATTCGGTCCCTGCGTGGTTCCCCATGCTGGACCAAGACCATCGTGCCCGCCAACGCTAGAATCAGACCCCTGCTGACCTTTACGTTTTAATCTTAAGCTGTCACCCACTATCAATCGATGGGCGGCAATGTTGGCGGACTCCGCGTAAGCCCCCGGTGTTTGGAGATCGAAACCGAAGGCTGGCGATGAGCTGCCGTCCGGATTAGGCTCCATCCCCACCATGGCGCTGGTGGTAGTACCAGCTACGTTCGGACCGAATATGGTATAATCACCCGAGTACCATTGCGGTGCATAGTCATTAGGGTTAATGGGCGTATTATTTAATAATGGGTCCGTGGTTTCTATCGTTATATTTGGCTGGTTGTAAATCCAATGATTCAAAACCCTATCGCTTGTTGTAGCAGCACCCATGCCGCTTTTATCTTCTATACTCCCCTCATCGAAAGGTAAAAGTAAAACTGTATTTTCACTTGGCGTGGGTTTAGATCTATCTATATCCATAGAGTGATCTTCTAGATCTTCAAAAGTTAATAAAAACTTTATATCTTCTGGTGGTAAACTTGCTTTCGCGCCATCACGCCAAATAACATTTTTATCAGCTTTTTCTAGTCCATTTGGGCAGCTCGCTGATTTTATACATGGCGTGCCGTTTATAGCCTTCGCAGTATCAAAATCTCTTTGAAAGTTAGACGCTTTCGTTGAAATTACAAATTCACCTATATAACCTTTGAAATTTAACCCTAGAGTCGCTCTTTCTCTAGGTAACCAGCAGTCTTTAAGAAGCCCTCCTCTTGTGATATCATCGTTGTAATATTGTGCCTTGTCGCCCGTGGTACGCAACTGACTCTGACTAAGACCTAGCACTTTCGGGAAGGGCCATTGCCCTTGCGAAGCTTGTTTAGTAATAACGCCGTTTCGCTGCGTGGCATAGAAATACATGGAAATTCCATCTACTATTATATCCCATTCATATCTTTCAAATATTACTGTTGCGAATCCTGTGAAATCTCCACTTGATAACTTGCCCCAACCAATCAAAATTTTACCAATGCCATTTAGCCAACGCATCTCGCTAGCATTAAAAGTGTCATTGGTGGATACTTCAAAATTCTTAATAGTATAAACACCAATCTCAGAAATCCCTACTTCGCTTTCAAATAAATCTATCTCTAGTGCCTCGAGAACCCCCCCGGGTAAATCTTCGCGCCTAAAAGTTTTTGATTTGTGTATTGTCTGACCCCTTGGGGTTATTAATTGTAATTTAAATATTATTACTTCTCCATCGGCAAGCGTTTTAATAGGTTGACTCCATCCGTACCTATTGTGATCATCTTTTATATTAAGTGTATATTTTTTACCTTCCTCTGCTTCAAATTTAATTTCTTGTAAATTCTCTAACGAATCAACGACTTGCTCAGAATGAATTGGAGTAATTGTAGTAAGTCCATTTGTATAAATTGCATTGGGGTACTCAATTTTATCTTCAAGTCGTTTTCTAGCAACCTCTACGTGATGCCATTTACCTTCCAACGACTTATTATTTCCGCCCAAACCGCCAATGGGAACTTGTAGGTCTACGTAACGATGATCTGACCCGCTACGATTCCAACCTAATTTATAACTTGCATAAAATCTAACATCATAGGAGTCCGCCGCGGGGAAATCCTCTTGAGTGGTCCGTCGCAATAAAGAAAGGTGCATTTCACTCTCATCACCAGAATTCCTATTCCTGTGCTCTCTTTTAAATATATACGCCGGCTCACCATTACTAAGACCGCCGGGGCTAATATTAAACCAAGCTGCCATAGAA
>CEUO01044436.1_pt1 | contig 14927 bp, 16 predicted proteins | sample 531391 | NCBI WGS metagenome assembly CEUO01 (sample SAMEA2622799, study PRJEB7988) | marine metagenome | isolation source: saline water (ENVO:00002010), including
GCAATACTAAAATTAAAACAGACAATCCAAAGGAATAAGATATGGCAGGTTTAATATCATGATAACAATTTTAAAAGGACGATAAATGACTTTCGCTGCGTCATCATTTGGTGAGCGCGCTTTCGCCGAAGATATCTCGCAGCACGCTTTCCTTACTCCGACAGGAGTGCAAGCGAACTTTTCGCTGGGAACAGCGCAAATACTTGGACACGCAACTGTAGAACCAGGTGGTGTCACTGCTACTTTCTCGGTAGGAAGTGCGACAGTTGACATTTCAACAACGGTTATTCCAACAGGATTGGAAGCAACCTTTGGTCTTGGAACAGTCACCGTTACAGGTACAGCGGTTGTAACACCAACGGGTGTTCAAATTACCTCGGCCCTTGGAACTGTTACCGTCATTGGTACAGCTCTTGTAGAACCAGATGGTGTTGAAGCAACCTTTTCTCTTGGTGAACCAGTTGTTACAGGAACAGCTGTTGTAACGCCAAGTGGAGTTTCCTCGACATTCGCTGTTGGGGATGTTACAATAGTTTGGACTATACATCCAACTGGTGTACAAGCGACTTTTGGACTTGGAACAGTTAATGTAACAGGTTCAGCGGTTGTTGAACCAACAGGAGTTTCAGCAACGTTTGCTGTTGGAACACCTAAATTAACAATCTGGAATGGAGTTCCGGATACAGGTGGAAGTGCATGGACTGTAGTTGATGATTCAAATACGTCCACATGGACGAACGTGAATACAGGTTAGGAGGATAAATGGCTGATACGACGATACTAGAATTAAATAAGTTAACAACTGGTTCCCATTCAGGAACGTGGGGTGACTTAACCAATGATAATATGAGCAAAATTGATACCTCTATTAAAGGGTATTCAGCTGTTGCTATTACTGGCACAACACAAACACTTACAACAGGATCTGCCGGTACAGGAAACCAGATTAATAATGCATCATTAAAATTTACAGGAACATTATCAGGGAATACAGACATTGTATGCCCCGCACAACCAACGTGGTTTTTTGTTGAAGATTCAACAAGCAGAACAGTTAATGATTATAGTTTAACATTTAAACCATCAGGTGGAACAGGAGTAGCATTAGTTAATAACGCTAAACATGTTTTATACACAGATGGTTCAACAATGTTTGATATTGGTTCAGATATGGGTAATATTCTTGCCAATGGAGATTTAACAGTTTCAGGAAATACATTATTAAATGGGGGAACATTAATATATAACTCGAGTGGTGCAGATAAAGATGCACAATTCTACGGGGATACAGATAACAATTTATTATTCTTGGATGCCAGCACTGACCGTGTCGGTGTAGGTGTTGCAGCACCAGCAGCTAAAATGGAAATAGATCAAAACAGTGGTACTGGTGGTATTCCTGTATTGGAATTAGACCAAGGTGATGGAGATCAAGCATTCATCAACTGCGCTGGAACATCCGCAAGTGATTCTTCTGCAAGTATTTCAGATGCCACAACAACTGGTTCATCAAAAGTTGGTGCAATAAGAATACAGGTGAATGGCTCAACTAAGTGGATAAGAATTTACGATACAGCTGTATAGGAGACTAAATGCCTCTTGTAGATATAGAAGTACAACCAGGTGTCGATAAGCAAGATACACCAACAGGTGCAGAAGGACGTTGGATTGATTCTGATAACGTACGTTTTCGATATGGACTTCCAGAAAAAATAGGTGGATGGGAAACGGTTACTGCTGATTATTTAGTAGGAGCAGGACGTGGTATTCATTCATGGACTTCCTTAGATGGTTCACCTTATCTTTCACTTGGAACTAATAAAAAATTATATATCTATGTGGATAGTGCGTGGTATGATATCACACCTATTCGTGCATCAGGCACAGGAAACATTACAGATTTTACAACGATTAATACATCAACCAATGTGGTTGTACATGATGCAGCACACGGTGCAAGGGAAGGTGACTTTGTTACTATTTCCAGTGTATCAGGAGCCGTTAATGGCATTGCTGCCGGAAATCTTGAAGGAGAATTCGAGATTACAGCCTTAGGTGATACAGCATCGCCGCCCACGGACCAAACAAATAAATACCAAGTAACAGCAAAAGCTGCGGCAACGAGCACAGGAGTATCTTCTCCTACACGAACAGCTAACGCTTCTTACCAAGTTAATACTGATCCTCCTGTATCAACAGCAGGATATGGATGGGGTGCTGGAACATGGGGTGCAAGCACATGGGGTACTTCCCGTGCAGGACTTACAGGTGTGGAAGCTGTTCAATTAGATTCCGGTAAATGGTCACTAGATAACTGGGGTGAAGATTTAATCGCGCAACAATTAAATGGTGGTTTATATTACTGGGATACATCAACAGGAACAGGAACACGTGCAACCTCGACAACCGTATCCAATGCACCTACACAAAGTTTATTTGCCATTGTTTCAGGCACAGACCGACATGTGGTATGCTTTGGAACAGAAACTACTATAGGCAGTAGTGGAACACAGGATAATATGTTTATTCGTTGGTGTGACCAAGAAACGATTAATGAATGGACGCCAACCGCGACCAACACAGCTGGTTCACAACGATTAACAGATGGTAGTACATTAGTATCAGCTAAACGTTCACGTGGTGCAGTTCTTATTTGGTCTGATACAGCGATGTACCAGATGCAATTAGTTGGTGCACCTTTTACATTTGGATTTTCTCAGTTAGGAGCTAATTGTGGTGCTGTAGGATTAAACTCTACTATTGATATTAATGGTACAGCTTTTTGGATGGGAAAAGATTCTTTCTTTATGTTTGATGGTTCGGTTCAAAAATTACGATGCGCAGTGGAAGATTATGTATTTAAAGATATATCTGAAGGTGGGCAACGTGATACGTTTGCCGCATCTAATGGTGAATTTAATGAAGTTACTTGGTTTTATTGTTCTGCTGATTCCACAACTATTGATCGTTGTGTTACATATAATTATGCGGATCAAATTTGGTATACAGGTTCTCTATCACGTTCAAGTTGGGTAGATAAAAATGTATACTCTTATCCTTATGCAACTTTGTATGATTCAAGTAGCACCGATGCTACCATTAGTACAATCACTGGTCTAACAGCTGGACGTACACAAATGTATTCACAAGAGATAGGAAATAATGCCGCAGGTGCAGCAATGACAGCATTTATTGAATCAGGTGATTTTGTTTTACCGGAAGCAGGTGAAAATTTAATGTCTGTTAGAAGATTTATTCCTGATTTTAAAAACTTATCAGGAACAGTTAATGTAACATTAAAGTTTAGGGATTATCCTACATCAACACAAAGAACAAATGGCCCTTATGCCATAACAAGTTCAACAACTAAAATAGATACACGTGCACGAGGACGACAAGGCTCGCTTCGAATTGAAAGTGATTCCACAGGGGATGATTGGAGATTTGGAACTTACCGTGCAGATATAAGACAAGGAGGAAGACGCTAATGGCACAGATTGCAACACCACGTTTACCACAAGCACCGGCAGAATATGATCCATCACAAATTAATTCTATGATTAATACGATTGATCTTTTAATACAGATTTTAAATACTTCTTATACACCAGAACAATTGCGCTCTGAAGAAGAAGCAATGGCATGGTTTTTATCATAAATGGCTAATAATTATAAAAAAGTTTTAACAACTCTGACAGGCACAGGCGATTCAACAGTCTATACAGTACCCTCCGTAACAACAACTTTAGTTAAAACAGCGTGGGTATATAATAATTCTGGAGGATCAGGTAATATGACTTTAAAAGTTAATTCAACTGCTATAAGCACAGATGCTGTGATAGCGGATAAGGCCACAAAATCGTGGTTTTACCTTGCTTCCGGGGATATTGGCGTGCTAGAAGAAGGGGATGTTCTTAAAATTAACACTGATGTACAACCAGTAAACGTATATCTCTCTATATTAGAGATGTCATAATGGTTGATAACAAAGAAAATACTTGATATAAGGAGAGATTATGCCTATAAAAGATGACGGAGTAGTAGAATATGTAATGGTCAACGGGGAACAAGTTCCTAAAATCGTTGTCCCTGCAGAAATTACTATAACCAACACTGTAACAGGTAAGGAATATGGGTCAGCAAAAGAGGCTGATGACGATGTTGCTAATCCTGCAACTGCTACAAAATCGGAACACATCAGACAAGATGTTGTTATCAAAGCAGCAATTCATGAAATATTAGAAGGTAAAGCAGGAGACGTATAATGTCATTTAGATACCCACGACCACCATCCGATAGACAACCTGGTATAGAAGAATCAAATAGACGAGGAATTTTAAGATCTACACCATATGCAGATTATGTAAGAAGAGGTTTAGAGCAACTACAACCAAGTCCTCATAGAGGTGAAAACGTAGGCTATAAGCAATTGATGCAAAATCAATTTCCTTTTTATGAAGATAGAATAGTAGATGTTGCAAGAAGAAATGACCCTTTCGTTGGTGCAATGTTAGAACAAATGTATGACCAAGATCCTTATCGTGGATATGGGCAATTAGGTGATAATTTTAAACCAAATATAAGTGTGGAAGTTGATGACCTTACTTTTATGCCTTCAGACGCAGAATCAAAATATTACGATTGGTTACAACGATCTACTGATGATATGGGTGTAGAGAACAGTGATGCAGAACAAAAATATTTGCAAGATATTATAGATGGTCTTAAAGATACATATAAAATATTTTATGACCACGGTGCTATCGCACCAGCTATTGGTGATTTTTTTGGATTAGTACAAGATGACGAATACGCTTCCGACTATTTAAATGAATATATAAACGAGTAACATGGGATTTTTTGATTCAGCATTAAAGAATATAGTTAAAAAGGCAAAACCTTTATTACCAGTAGCAGCTATGGCTGCGGCACCAATGTTATATCCAAAGATGGCAGCCTTCATGGGTGCTGGAGGAAAAGGTGCAGGACTTGGATCTTTACTTGGTAATTACATGGGTAAATATAGTGCCCTTCCTATGCTTGCAAAAGCACCTCTTACATCTGCAGCGACAAGTTATGGTTTAGCAAAATTAATGGGACAAAGAAACCCAGAGCGTGCAGCATTATATTCTGCACTAGCATCAATGCCTTTTGCTTTTATGAAAGCAAACGCTTATGCCAATGCTTTAGATGGTGAAGGTGGAATTAGTGCATTTGATGTATTAAAAGCTCCAGGTGGTGAAGAATTAATGAGCACCACTTTTTCTCCAAGAGTACAAGATATGAAAGATTTAACTTATACAGATATAATTAAACGTGGACCAGTTGATAGTGCAATGATGGAGGTTGAAAAAGTAAGACCAGCGATTCCTGGTATTCAACGTATTGCCAATACAAAAAGTTATCCTGGATTAGGATTAGAAGATTTATTTAGAAACCTTGAAGCAAGAAAAGGAATATTAGGAAATGAAATAGCAAAAGGTTCTTTTGATTTACGTGCAGCACTTCCATTACTTGCAGGGTATACTGGTGCACAGCCAACTGAAGACCAAATGAAAGAAGATATGGAAAAAGAAGAAAGAGACCGTATGGCTATGTTATACGATCTGATGAAAAATCCTTATTATAGTCACGTTCCTGAGTCTTTTGATTTTATTCCTTATGCTTCCGCTAAAGGTGGAGCAGTACAAAAATATGATAATGGAGGACCAGTAGAGGGACCTTACATGGACCCAATGCCTAGTGATGACTTTAATATTAATGTACAAGAAATTATTCAAGGTCCTGGTTACGAGGCAATAGATGATTTAGATATATTCCAAGAAGCTGGTAGTAGTGGTATGCATCCACTTGTTGAATTTAAAGAAATGTATGATCAATATATACTAGATGGTGGAGAGTTATCATTCAAAGAATTTTTTGATATGATTCAAGTAGAATTGGATAATGAAGTAGAAGCTAAAAGTGGTGGTATTACGGAATTAAATCTTACAGCTGGGGGCGCGTCTAACGGCCCAGGTACTGGAACATCTGATAGTATTCCAGCGAAATTAAGTGATGGTGAATTTGTTATGACAGCGAAAGCTGTAGAGAATTTTGGTGGTGGAGATCGTTATGAAGGTGCAAGAAAAATGTACAAAATGATGAACACCCTCGACCCAAATTCTGAAAAACCTAGTGAGGCGAAGACGATAGTATAAATGGATTGGAGATTTTTCGAAGAGAAAGATCTCTATTGGATTCAAGAAATCAGTGAAGATTTCTTAAAAGAATCCGCCTGGGGGAATAGAGTTGAGATAAACAAAGAAAAAGTTATAAACTATTTCTTTGCAGCAATGAATCAACCCAACATGTTTGGTATTGTTTCATTAAAAGAAGACATACCTATAGGTTTTATGATAGGATGTATTCTTGAATTTCCTTATAGTAAGGATAAATTTGCAAGACAATTGGAGCTTTATGTGGTTCCTAAAGAGCGAGGTAAAATGGCTGGACTACAAATGATGAAAAAATTTATAGAATGGTCAAAAGTAAATGGAGCAAAAGAGGTTATATTCGAAGTGTCTAATCAGGTAGGAAGTTTTAAAAAACTAGCTGAACGATTAGGGATGGAGGAAATTGGAACAAGTTATAGGAGAATATTGTGAGTATACCAGGATTAACAAACCCATCAGGTGGAGCTGAAAGCACCTTTGCTACGCAATTTTCGCGTGAAGCACCACAAATAGAAGCACGTAAACTTCAGTTAATGGACACAGCATCTGGCTTTGCTAAGCAACCAGTTACTATTCCAGGTCAAACTGTATCTCCTTTTGAGCAATTACAACAAGAAGCTTTTACACGTACGCAACAAGGCCTAGGAAGATTCCAACCTTATTTAAATCAAGCAACACAAAATTTATTAGCTAGCACTACAGCTTATGATCCAACGACTGCTTACCAGCAATACATGAACCCTTATCAAAAAGAAGTTATTAGTGGAATTGAATCCCAATTTGATAAAATGGCAAACCAAGCAAATTTACAAGCATCACAAAGTGGGGCATTTGGAAGCGAGCGTGAAGGAATACAAAGAGCTGAGTTAGGAAGACAACGTGCTGAAACAATAGGGCAAGCACAAGCACAAAATTATCAACAAGCACAACAACAAGCACAAGCACAATTCTCAGATCAAATGAGTAGATTACAACAATCAGCACAAGGGTTAGGGGCTCTTGGAGCACAACAACAGGCATTGCAACAGGGGGATATAGCATCAGCGATGTCTGCAGGTTCTGTTCAACAACAGCAAGCACAACAAATTGCAGACGCACAATACAGACAGAAGTTACAACAACTTTATGAACCATATCAACGTCTTGGATTTGTTAGTGATATTTATCAAGGAATGCCTTCAAGTGGAATGTCCACAACGATGGGTACTTCACCAATGGTGAATCCACTTGCACAAGCAGTTGGCACAGGAATTACAGGACTGGCAGGTTATCAAGCACTTAAAGGTAACTAGGAGGATTAATGGTTAGACCTATACTACGACCTTTATTTCAGAGAGCCGTGCGTGGTGCTCAAAGTCCAGGTGGAAGAATGTTCCTGGCAGGTACAACTCCTACATGGGTAGATTATTTAACGGACCCTGGATCAGCATTAGATGTCGATATAACGGAAACTATAAGCACAGATCTTTCCAATGTTGCTGAAAATTCTGATCAAAAAAATGAAAAACCTAATGAACCACCTAATCAAAATAAAAGTAATCAAGTTGCGAAAGAGAATGGAGAATTAAATGAAGCTACTAATGAAGAAGCCTTAAATGATACAGTTGTATCTAATAGTAATGATGCTAATGCAGCATCATCAGCCGCTAATGATGCAGATATTAGTTCTTATATTGATAATGATAGTGTTAAAAGAATTAATAATTATAAAGATGTAATCCGAACTTTCTTAGGAGATGCATCAGGTGGTGATAAATTACAACAAACAGCTTTACTTTTACAAATAGGAACAGCATTAATGTCAGGAAGAACTGATCAACCAGGTCTTCGTGGATTTTTTGATGTAGTAGGACAAGCTGGAGCTCAAGCAGCCCCAATGCTATTTCAAATGGGAATTGAAAAACAAAAAGCAGACCGTGAAATAAATGCGGCAGCGCTAGATTTATATTTTAAACAAATGGAAGACATGAGCGATCGAAGTGGTCCTTATGTTATGGTATATCAAAACTATAAAACAAATGATGACGGGTCACTTTCATTGGATAGTACAGGACAACCTATTAAATTAGAAAAACCTCTTAAACGTATGACTGTTAAAAGAACAAGCCCAGAAGAAACACAATTTTATGAGTTTAATAAAAATTTTGGATTTGATGTCTTTAGCTTTGTAGAAGCTGGTGAAGGTGCAGATGCATTTGGATTAAATTATGCTGATCAAATAACAGTTAACAAAGATCACGGTGCGGATGCTAACGCACAAATTAAATATGCGAATTATGTTAAACGTGGATTAATTCCCATGGCAGAAACAATTATTCCAATGCTTATTGATAGAGAGGACTTAACTGGTTTATCAGGTGCGGTAGGAAAAGTTGCCGGACCACTTGCAGAATCATTTGAAGAATTTACTGGTAATGTTATTGCAGGTGAATTTGATTCCGATGATCCAACAGGAGCAGGATTTGCTGTAAGAGAAAGATCTAATAATATAATGCTAATTGGTGGACAAGAAGTTCCAGTCTTTGTTGACTATGATAATAAATATGGTGGTAACTCATTAAATCAGGATCGCTATGGAAATGCACTTACTGATGGAGGATATGGTGTTGATAAATATGGGAACCCTGCACGTGCATACGTAGTTGCAGGTACTCTTGAAAAAATATTACAGTCTGGTGGTGAAAGATCAGTTCTAGAAACTTTTGAAACTACACTTGGATTAATGTTAGCAAGAGATAGACAGCCAACAGGTCGTATGTTAGCAGACGTTTTACGTAGATCATTTAAAGATGTTGATATTACTGATTGGACAGGTCGTGGCACGGACCAAGCTGTTATTCAAAACTATGTAAAAATATATGAGCAGTTATATAATAATATGACAGGTGCATTAACGCTAGCTGGTTTTGATCAAGATAGTTATGTTGGAAAACCAGACGCAGATAATCCATTTATTATTCCAGGATCTAAAAATCTTGCAAATTCTTATTACAATTGGTTACAACAACCAGAAAATAAAGCTGAATACCTTAGAACAAACATTCCAGGTGTGCCTGGAAATATGACTTATCAAAGTTGGATTGCAAGCACTCAAGGAAATATTCAAATGAATCATACAGAAGACATGAATAAAAGTAGCACTACTGTTAATGACATACGAAGTAAATGGGGATTAAATTAATGGTAGAAAAAACTTTAAAAATGCAACAATGGGAAAAAGCTTCCAAAGATTTAGGCGCCAAAGATACAGAATATGTTGCAGAAACAGAGGGTGGAATTCCGGTAACAAAACCCGAACAAATTGCTTCAGAAAACAGAGCGAAATTAAATCCACTTTGGCAAACTGTTAGGGCACCATTTCAAACGCTTGGCAATATTTTAGTTCCAGGAGGTGCTCCATTTGGTAAAGACAACCCTTGGGTAGCGGATCAAACGGCTTTAGATGCTCGTGCATCAGAATTAGAAAACATGAAAACATACCGCAACAAAAGAGACAAAGTTGCAAGTGATATTGCAATGCTTATTCATGATATGAATATTAAAAATCCTGACCCTTCTGAACAAGAAATTTTAGATTTTGAAAAAGACCTTGATAGTTATGTAAGATCAATGGGATTATCACACAAAGATTTTGCTTCTGTTAATCCACGCACGATTTTATTAGAAGATGAATTTGGATTTTATAGTTCTACTCCTAATCCTTATCCTGGTGTAGAAAGAGCACAAGAAGCAGTTGCTGGTATTTACGGAGGATTAAAAGGATATAAGTATGGTAAGTTAGGTGTAGATGCTTTTGGAGATGTATTTAAATACGGCGCAAAAGGTGCAGCTGATCGTTTTAAAGCTGGACGTAATAGAATGCTTAAAACAAGAACCGTTCCTGGTCCATGGTGGGCAAAAGCCTTAGGGGTAATTGCTGGTGGATCAGTAGGGGTAGGTATTGCGGATTATGGATATGAAACAGAATTAGATATACTTAATAAAGCTGGACAAGCGAAAAATTGGTTAGAATTAAGTGATAGTAAAATGAACCAAGCAATAGGAAATTTAATTCCAGAAGCATTAACATTTGGCCCAACAGGAATTAATCGTCCAGAACAAAAAGAAAGATTAACAGGTGCTTTAAAAGACATGGCTGTTGATGCTGCTTTTACATCAGCATTTTTTGGTATACGTCCAGCATACTATGGTTTACGTAAATTTATTGGTGAAACTGGGTTTAGAATGTTTAAACCACGTGCTGGAAAAGGTGTACCAACTGGTCAAGAAATTATGGCCGCGGAACAACGACTTCTTGGATCGGGAAAATTTAATGATTTCTACCGCGTAAGTGAAGGACTAATTGATGAAACAGATCCTGCAGTTCAAAAGTTTATTGCGGCAAGTATTAAACCTGAGCAAGAAGTTGCATTACACATTCCACTTATTGGTAGAGGATTAACATCTGTTTTAAGAAGTCCTTTATTTAATTTTATGCGACCAATTGATTTAAAGATGCCTCTGAATACTGCAGCTGATATCTTACCACCGCTGCACAAGGTCCCAGGCACTTTTATACAACGTGCCGATGTTGGATCTCCAATCTTAGCTGGTGGTACTAAAATGTTTGGTCGTGCACCAGTTCTTGGTGGTGGAATTTATAATAACAAAGCACAACAAATGGATGCCTACATGGATTTGGGTGAAAGTATTATTCAAAAATTAACTTTTGCTCCTATAATTAATGTAACTGATCATGGTGTTAGAATATCTGATTTAGGACACCGAGCTGCAAGAGGATTTATTAACGCGGCTAATCAAAAACAAATGAATCTTTTAGAGACAGCTAGAAGATATGGTGCGGTAGTAGATGATTCTACTTTTGTTAACGCAGCTAAAAAAATGTATGAGAGAGGATTAAGACAAAGACAAATTGTTCCAGGTGATAGTGGTAGTGAAAGAATTAAAAAAGAAATTCCAGAACCATTTATGAATTTCTTGGAAAAACAAGTTCTTGCTCCTGGAAAAGCAGGTGCTAGAGATATTGAAATGTATTATGGCCTTCGTCAACAAATGGATGAACTTTATAAAAAATGGATGAAGAATGCTGACGGAGAAAGTCAAGCAGATATTATTAATTTATATAAAGCATGGGAGGCAGATATTGGTAAGCTAAGTAAATCAGGTATTCCAGACGTTGAAAGATTATGGGCTGATTATGAAACGTTTGTAAGTAATGGCATGTTAATGTTCGGAACTAAAGCTGGTAAAGCAATGACAGGGGGTATTGAACGTGTAGGAATGGCCATTAACCAAGTTGACCCCGATAGACAAGCATCTAATTTATTTAATACAGTTGTGGATATGGCAAAAGCTGATCCAGCAACAGCTGCGCAAAACTTAACAACGATGAGAAATATTGTAGGTGATAAAGCCTACTATGAAGGATTAGGAATTTATCTTAATCAAGCATTTAATAATTCTATTATAACAAAAGAAGGCGCAGAATTATTTGATGGTGCAGCTTTTAAAAGAGCTCTGGGTTTAGGAAAAGATAACCCACTCGCTGATTTATTTAAAAAAGCATTACCAGGACCACAAGTTTCAAAATTAGTTGTGCGTGACCAACGTACAGGAATTATTCATGAATTTGATAATGCAAACTTTAATGAAGGATTAAGAATGGCAAATGTAGAATTTGCTGAAGGTATTACAGAAAGACAATTAAGACAATTACCAACTCAAAAAGATTTAGCTGATTTTGCTACTTTAATGGAAGCAGCAGCGAAGAATGGCATTCCAGAAATTAGTACATTCATGGCACGTCGTGCAGTAATGGGTGGAATTAGATCTGGAATAGCTGCGGCATTACCAACTTCTGCAATTGGAATTAAAGCTAAAACATATGGGGGTTTAGGTGCATTAGGAGCAGCAACAGGATGGGTTGTTCCTGCAGCTTTAGCATTTGGTGTGAGATACATGGGTAAAATTATGACAAACCCTGTAACATTAAATGTCTATAAAAATATTTTAGACTCAACTTTACCAGAACAAACATTGCTTTCTAACTTTGCAAGAATGGTAAGATTAATGCCAGAAGAATGGAAAGAATTTGATCGTGAATTAGCGGAAGTTGAAAATGATCAACGTTACCGTGAAACAGTAGGTAAACAAGTAGCACAACCAATGACTCTTTATGAACAAATGAAAGATGCAGCAGGACAAATTGGTGATGCTGGTAAAAATATTTTAGATAAAACTTATGGAACAGAATCACCGGCATTAGATTTAATTGATCGAATTAAAGAACCTCCTCCAGCAGAATCTATTTTTGCTGATGAAGCAGCTTTTGATTCTTCCAGTGTTGGAAGTTCAATTATGAATAATCCTATAATGAATCCATCAGCTGCGGCTTCCTTGTACGAAGGTGATTTGGATCAAGCACTTGCTAATCAAGCAGCACCACGTATGGCTGCAAAGGGAGGCATCATTTCATTGGTGAATTAATATGAGTTTTAAAGATATAATTTGGTCGGTGGGAATAATATTAGCGCTTGGCGTGACGTGGGGCATGACATCACAACGCGTTACAGCAATGGAAAAAGATGTGGACCGCTTAGAAGAAGCTTTAATATTATTTACTAAAATGGAATCAAGAATCGCTGTTATAGAAACAGAGGTTAAAAACATAAATAAAAAATTGGATAGGATGTAATGCAAAAAGAAACTTTTGATAAATTATTAGACTCAGTTAAGAAACACGAAGGATACCGCAACAAGGTATACCTTGATACCCTAGGTAAAAGAACAGTGGGGGTAGGGCACCTCTGCGTTGAAGATTTCTGGGAAGATGGGAAAGAGTATGAAGAAAAGTTCTTAATGGATATACTACAAAAAGATTTACAAGGCGCTATTGATAAGGCGGAAGATTTAATTAACAATTGCCCGTCTGGCGGTAAAGCAAACATAAGTGATGATGCAAAAATTTTAATTATAGAAATGGTTTTTCAGCTTGGGGGGAACGGAGTTTCCAAGTTTCGAAAAATGTGGCAGGCCCTTCAGCAAGATCCACCTGATTACGCTGAAGCGTCTGTCCAAATGCTTGACTCACGTTGGGCAAAACAGACTCCAAATCGTGCCAAGGAAATGGCTGATCACATGAAACAATGTGGCTAGTAAATTAAATGAGAGGATTAATTAATCTTTTATTTAGTGGTAACAAAGTTTCAAAAAGAATTAAAGACATTGAAAAAGCCAACAAGACTTTAAAATTATATCGGGCAGAAAATTATCCTGGACAGCGACCATTTCTGCGTCCTGACACAGATCCTAAAAAAGAATTTGTAGGTCGTTGGTTTACAACTAATAAAGATTTTGTTGATAAATTTGCTACTAATACACCTCACACAAAAGCAATTAAAACACTTACAGTTAATCCACCAATTAAATCTAGCCCAGACAAAGTCTCTAAAACAATTAATGAGTTAATGGAAGATCAAAAAATATTAAAAGAATGGACTCCTAATTTAGGGATGGGTTCAAATCTTAGTCAAATAAAACCTTACTATTCAGGTAAAGGAAGAGATAAGTATATGCCAAAATTAGAGTTTTTTTTAAATAACCCTGATTTAAGAAAACTAATAACTTTAACTCCTCCCAAAGACATAGCAGCCACATCAAAAATTGATATATGGCTTAGTCTTTTAGCAATTTTAAAAAATAAAAATCCACAAATGTTTAAAGAAATTTTAACTTTAATCAAAGCTAAACGAATGGGATTAAAAACTGGTGGAATAGTATAATTTGTGGTATAATACCACGTGCAAATAATTCAGAAATATAATTATGCAGAACTTAAACGTCAAGATGGTGACTCTAGATTATATTTAACACCCGATGGTGAGGCTCTACCCTCAGTTACGACCATATTATCTAAAACAAAAGACAAAACGTTTTTAAAAAAATGGCGTCAAAAAGTTGGTGAGAAAAAAGCAGAGGAAATCATTAAGAGTGCTGGCCAGATTGGAACCGCGCTCCACCTATATATAGAACGTTTTGTGAACGGAGAAAAGTATAAAGATTTAACAGAAATAGGTGCGCAAGCAGAAAAAATGGCGCAAAAGATAATAGATGAAGCGTTTAGTGATATTACAGAAATATGGGGATCAGAAGTACATTTATATAATCCCGGAAAATACGCAGGCACAGCCGATATGATTGGTGTATATAAAGGTAGACCAACTATCATGGATTTTAAACAAACAAATAGACCAAAGAAACGTGAATGGATACAAGACTATCTTATGCAACTTTCAGCGTACGCCGCGGCCCACAATTCTATTTTTAATACAGAAATAGACCAGGGTGTTGTGCTGATGTGTTCACGTGATTTAACGTTTCAACGATTTGAATTAACTGGTGAAAAATTTGTAAGAGCTACAAACGCTTTTATGAAGAAGCTTGACTTATATAACGAAAGTATTATATAATACATACAGGTATTAATACTAGGTGGCGTAAGGCAAGAACCATTTTAATTTAAGTGAATCTTGGGATGTACGATTCGTTCTGCCAAGCACTTAACAATGACGAAAAGCCCGATGCGCCATCGGACAAAAATAGGATGCCATAATGGGTCCTACTAATCTTGCTTAATAGGAGATAATTATGAACGAGCTAGATATATTACGTAACCATTTTCTTGGTTTTCACAATGACTTTTTTGATAGTTTC
>CEUO01020899.1_pt1 | contig 14877 bp, 12 predicted proteins | sample 531391 | NCBI WGS metagenome assembly CEUO01 (sample SAMEA2622799, study PRJEB7988) | marine metagenome | isolation source: saline water (ENVO:00002010), including
TCCCGATGCGCTGTACCAAACCGGTCACCAAACTTACGCGCCATTTCGATTTGCGAACCAACACGCTTGGCATAGATACTGGCCATGGCACGGACATTGGTATCAATAAAATTTATTCGTTCACCTTTGCCATTAACAAAACCCATTAATTTTTCTGTCGGGATATCAAGAACGCGGCTGTTCAGATAACGCAAACCCGATCCTATTCGTTCCGGTATAAGCGTTCCGTCAAATCCGGCAAGCCGCGCTTCCTGTTTGATGTTTGCAACTGTTGCATCAACCCGAGCATCAAGCGTTTCAGGGTCTTTATTGTTGACGTACCAGCGATTATTTTTTTCTGAAAAGACAACTGTCTCAGGATTTTCAATAAAATGATCTTTGATTAAATTTCTAAAATCATCTTCGTTTTCATTAATAACGTCGGGTAACCAACGGTGAGGATAATAATCCTGTTTAACACCACCAACCGTGGCTTCCAGCCGCTTGCCCAACGCGACATTCTCAGTTCGTAACCTGTGCGCCTTGGCAACCAAAGCCCCCAATCGACGCTGATATCGAGAACCTTCGGTTGCTGCAATGTCTATCTCATCGCGGAGTTTGACCAACAAATTAAACTGATTTTCCGATAGACCTTCTTTAAAACCGTCGCGGCTTTTTTGCTCAAGGCCTTCAACAATATTTTTCTTGCGATCAGTTGACGCTTTAAGCTTGTCGATTGCTTTTTCTGTTTTGGCCAGCTCATCAGTATTATTTTTTATCTGTTGACGCATCAGGGATTTATCCCCTCGAGGGCCAAAGACACCTGTCTTTAAAGCCTGTTCCTCAAATTTTTTAAAAAAGCCTGTTACATGAGCCGCCGCTTCATCAATAAACTCATCCGTTTCACGACCAGCAATTAATTTGAAACTCTCATTGTCTCTTGACGCAACACGTTTGGCGACAAGATCCATAAAATATTCATAGGTTTCACTATCAGGAGCCCGAGTTATCGTATCACGTAAACGCGAGGCGGCTGGTGCTATCGGCACACCGCCATATTGTGGACCATCTGTTACATCACGGCTCTTTGAACGCATCCAGATTCGTTCCATGGTATGATGTATCTCGTGCGGAACCCAACCCCAACGTGCGTAAGTCATGGCTTCAACACTATAAGGCTTGGCAACGCCGACAGCGTTACCTTTTATCTGCGCACCAACATCAACCAATTCTAATCCCTGTACCGAAAGATAGTTATCATTCGGAAACGCTTTAATCGCCCTGTGTGCAGGGCTAATAGGAATAAGACCTGGCATTGCATAACTGCCGCTTGGTTGTCGTTCAAGCTCGGCACGGGTAAGCATGCCGTTATAATTATTAACGGAAATTTGATCCCCACGCATTGTAACCAAAGCAGTCTCAGTTAATTCTTTTTCGTAATCTTGCGGCTTCTGCTCCGGTTTTCTTTTAAATTTGTGACGAGCAAATTCTTTTTCCATCAGGAATCGTTGATATTGATCCCAGTCTTTGAATGTCTCTTCCGGCAGAGGATCTTTTTCTTTTGTCCATGCCTTTGTTTCCCACATTGATATGCCAAGTTTGGGATTAACAAACATGACATTATCCGACATTTTCAGTTGAACCGGCACGTCCATTGTTTCTCTAATAACAACACGATCCGGAAACTTGGCTGGAGCCGAAAGTCCGTCATAAAAGGCTTGTGCGTTATCGTTTAAATCACTCCAATCCTTTACTTTTTTTTGGAATCCGATCCGTCCGAGAACACCGCCAAAAAGACCGCCAGCAAGCGTAGCCGTACCAATATTAAACCATTGTTCCATTTCAGGTCTGCCAATGGATTGAGTAAGGATACCTTCCTGTACTGCTGTAACGGCACCAAAACCACCACCAAGCCGCAAGGCTCCACGAGCCAGACCCACGCCTTTATACCAAGGCCCAACAAAGGGAACAAAGTTTACGGGGTCAGCCAACCCCAAAACCGTAGCAGGGAGCCACGATCCGTTATTATAATCTTCTTCTCTTGCCTGTACTTTTCGATCCACAATTCCCTGACGGTAAGAAAACTCTTCAGGGCTGCGCGATTTTAAAAGATCTTCTGCCTCTTCTATTCTGTAGGGCATCAGACTATCAATAGTCGGAAAGTATCCTTCAACCGGCTCAAAAGTCGGTCTTGTTGTTAATTCCCACATATCGTGGATTGTTGAAAGATGATAGGCATTAGACCAGTTAAGACTTGTTTTTGTATCGCGTGTGCCAATTTCTTTAACGCTTGGTCTAAGCGGTAAAATCTGTGGCAAAGGATCGTAAATTGTTGTCATAAGCCTGATGTCATCGTGGTTGATTAGCGTCAGGAGTTTGACCCGTTCTCATATAATCAAAACTCCATCGTCCTGTTCCGCTATCAGGAACCTGTGAACGAAAACGAATTTCCCTTTTCTTTGCCTCTTCCAGTTGTTTTCGTTTTTCTTCAGGGAGATTTTTGTGAATGGGTTCCAGAATTTTGAGAAGATTAATCTTGATAATCTGATTAGATTGATCTGTTTCTACTGGGACCATGCCAACAAGACTGTCATCACTTGCAGCAATCTTAACTTTTACAAGAAAATAATCCCGGTTTCTTGCGTCATAACTGAGCCTGTGCGTTTCGCCCAGCTTCCATTTGGGATTAAAAGTCTTGATATAATCATCAACAGCCTTGACACTTTCGTCTTTATTATCGTTGTGGGTATAGGTTTCTATAACCATTTCGAGAGGACGAACAGCATAGGATTTCTCTTTGGTAAGATCGGCCCCTTGATCCCAGTTATACTTAGACAAACCTACTAAATGAGATAATTCCTTGGCCGCATTAACTGCGGCAAGTTCATAATTTTTATTAAAAGTCAGATGTCTTTTAAATATATTAAAGGCTCGGGTCTGGATAGCAGCTGGAACAAACGACTGCCAATCGTCATCATCCAATTCAAAATGCTTGGTGAATATTGTCGCAACACCATTGTTTAATTTTTCATTTGACACCTGACCGGCATCAATTTCTTTTTGGGATTTTTCATTATATATAAATAAATTTTTTAAAGCTTCTCTAGAAGCCTCATTATTATCAAGGGTCGCTGATTGGCTTAGTTTAAAATCGTCGTATAGTTCAACACTGGCAATCAGGTTATCATCGAAACCCATTTGTTTAAGATTGCCATAGGACCATCGTCCTTGACTTCCTTCAACAATACCGGCCTTTTTAAATTGGGCAATAACATCAGAGATATAGTTCATCTCCTCTGGTTTTGCTGTGCCGTTTGCAATTTTACCACTAAGTTCAACAGTGTGCCGCACGAAAGCCGTTGGCAGGGCTTTGTATTTATTAATTGTTTCGGCAAATTTTGACGGTTGATACTCTGATGATTGCAGAGAAGGATTTAAAGAACCGGACCGTGGATTTAATCTTTCCGGATCAGTGTTAAAACCCTCCTGAAAAACTATTTGATCCTCTACAGCCTTTCGTGCGTCATTAGAAGAAGTATAAGTACCCATCATCTTTAACGTATTTGTATAAGTCTCACTCTTTGGACGGGACGTTAGCAAAGATCTTAAAGAAGCACTCATCTGACCAAGCTTTGTCTGGGCCAGTCTTTTATTTTTATCGGAAATAAGGGGGTCTTCTCCTATTTTTCCCACAAGATCTCGGATTGTTAGCATCATTTCTGCCGTTTCTACAGCCAGTTCCCTTGTAAGAGTTGTGCGAGTTTTCATCTCGGCAGTAAAAGTTGATGCGGCAAGCGTTACACCTTCAACATATTTGCTTTCCCTTATCGTTTTATCTCTTTGAACAGACGATAAAAATTGTGTTACTTTTTGCAGATTGTTTTGCAACACCACTAAATCAGTGCCTTCATAGTTTCCGCTTTGCAGGCGATTATTTATTGCGGTAATAAATCTCTGTACTCCTGTCTGTAATTCGTTATAACCTTTCAAAGCTTCTTTATGATCCTTTTCACCCATTAAAGCCGCTGATTGCCGATACAACGGCGTTAAACTATTTGTCATTCTGACATTAAATTCTTTTGCCTGATTATTTATTTGATTAATCTGACTGGTTAAAAGTTTTGAAATTTCAACAGTTTGTCTTCCAAGTTCTTGTGTCGAAACATCAAGATCACGAGCAAGAGAATCTCTGTTCTTAATCAGCCAACTCAGAATTTTCTGATTGTCTGCAATAGATTCTCCCTGCATAAGATCGACAATAGTCGTTTTAAATTCGGATACCCTGACTTCATCCTCTACAGATCGAATCTGTGATTCCCTAATATTTAAAGAACGTGCTGTTTGCCGCGCAGTTGCAATATCTTTCGGGTTGACATTCCCCCGATTGAAAAAAAGTTTTTTATATTCTTCAAGGGCTTCTATGCCTGCTGTGGTTACCTTGTTTTCAGTATCGTTACTAATTAACCGGTTTCTTGCGTTGGCTACCAGCCTGTCAAAAGAGGCCTTTAAAGGACTATTGGGATTACGATAGTCTCCATATGATTCAAGACCGGGAGCTTTAACCGTAGAATTTCTCAGTTCTTCCCAATATCGTTTTAAATTACGATCAAGAATTTCAATATTATTTCCGGAGACCGCAGCAATTTCTCCAATAGCAGACTGCATATTATTTGTTGCTTCTCTATCGAAGCGGCCTAACATAACCCTGTTATATGCAATGTTTGCTTCAGAGGTGGGTTTTCTTAATTCAAAAGGAATTAAAGATTTAAACTTTTTAAGATCACTACGATTACCCAGACCGGGCTGATTTTCAATCGTGACACCAAAGGTGGCTATTTTAAAATCAGTATTTGTAGCGGATATTAATGCTTCATTTTTGTCGGCAAGAGCCTGTTTTCGCGCTGCCTCCCGAGTAACCTTGTCAACAAACGGAGTGAGAATATCACCGACAGCAGAGCGTGTCTGGTACTGGGAACGGATAACCCCGACCCTTGGGGACGCATATCCTGAACCGATTAGTGCTTGATAAGGTTTGCGTTCAACCATAACTATTCCTTAAACAAACCGCCCTTAAAAAGATCAGGACTCGCCAAGGTTCCAAAAATACTGCCAATGCCGGAGCCATAAAGACTTGTTGATGCTTTGCGGTAACGCTCTTTGCCTGCTCTTCTTTCAAGGCCATAAATCTGACCGAGCATGGTTCGCCGCTGATTCAGACGCGCAACATCACGTTCAAGATTGCGCCCTCCGGCTTTAACAAGCGCATCCATTGTTGTGCCTGAACGGGGGGCTGCAACAATGCCGGAAGCGGCGGCAGCGGCCAGCATGCTCTTTTGTTTTTGTCGTGCCTCATTTTTGACATCTTCCTCACGATCAGATATTTCCTGCATCTCCGATTGTTCACGTAACGCAAGGCTTTCATCTTCAATAGCAGCAAGCCTTTTATTTGATTTTGCCGCCGAAACCATGCCGTAGCCCTTGGCCCCGGCTTCCAGCAATGTCGCCACCTGCGTGATACTTTTCATTGTGCTTGCATCTAGATTCATCAGAAAACAACCTCCATTCCCACGCCCAGCAATTTCAAGGGCAAGGGATCATCTTGTGTAATCGTTACTTGTGGTGTCTTGGAATAACCCAGAAGATGAAATTCCTTGATACCGGTTTGCTTTTCACGGTTTTCTGAAAGATCGTCCGTGACTTTCCGTATCCGCAAATATTCCCCTTCTACAGAGATTGCCAAGGCTTCGCGGATATTAACCATGACACGGTTAATCCTTTTGGGATCACCATTGAACTGCCCGCCTGTCTGGGCTGATTCAACCGGCATGGTTTTAAGGGTTGGGGTATAGTTTATTCCGGCAGTAATAGAACTGATGTTATTGTCTGTAATAACAATGTTGCCAGCCGATCCTCCAGTCGCAACAGCGTAGGTTCCAAGATACTGGTTGCCGGAAACAACACTAACTGTCTCCCCTGCCAGATGGGTAAAGCCTGTATAGGTTTTACCGGCTGACCCCAGAGTAACCGTTTTTGAACTGTCAAGGGACGTTGCGTCCGTGGCTTCAAATTTTTCAAGATAGTAAACTGTCGCGCTGTTTACTGTTCTTTCTACAACCACAAAGGTTGTATCGAAAATGGTACAGATCGATTTAAAATTACCGGTCGTTGTCCAGAGTGACCACCCCTGTTTCTTCTCCGACCGCAGGGAATGGAAGATCGCAATATCGCCATCGGTATTTACAATATAGAAATAGGTTTCAGGGCGATCTGCATTACCAAGGGACACCGCTGTTTCAGAAGGTGTTCCGATCAGGTGATGTGCCAGCAATGAAATCGAATTGGATTCATAAGACGTTGTCAGGTCGGAATAGATAAATTCGCGTACCGTATTGGAATTTCTCTGGATAAACGAAACCGCCCCGTCATAGTTAACAGGAGGAACCCGTGATATACCAAACGGTGTCTGACGGCGAATGGTGACATTTCCAGGCGTGATCCCTTCGGTCGTGGAATCCCTGATATAAAACTCGCCCGTATCGGTAAAGATCGTAAGATGACGCGCAGAATAAAGGTGCCGGATTTCATGGAGCATGCTACCGGCAACCGTTATATTAATTGCATCACTGGCTTCACCCGATGCAACATCAAAGTTTGTAAAGTCAGAAATCTGTGAGGCATAAAGACCGGCTGGGTTGCCGACATTACCCCCAAACCAGAGCCGCCCATCATGGAACGTCACCGCAGCTGGATATCCCTGTATAGCGGAAAACGCCTGTTCATCCCAATCGGCATCCGCTGATGAAGACGGCAAGGTTTCTCGGACCGTTGCGTTCATAACCGTGGCTGACGAATACGTTGTCAGCTGTATTTCCTTGCCTTTATACCGGATGATAATACCGGCATTATTATAGGAACTGTCCCAGTAGTCTTCCGATGTTGTGACAGTAATTGTTCCTGTTGTTCCACTCGGGGTCAGGGTTACTGCAACACCGGCATATTTGTAATAGGGCTGCTTGGTTGGCGTTGATGCCTTGTCCTTGAATTCAAAATCTGTCCTTGTGAATGTCGAAGATCCTGTCCGTGTTATGCGTTGCATCAGGATGTCTTGATGCACCACAAACATGGTATCGGCATACTGGGCAAAGTTAAGCTCTCTCAGCATGGCCGTTGTCCACGGACAGCTGGTCAGGGTTGTCAGCAACGTCCCTGTTTTGTTGTAGACCTTGAGAACTGTGTTCTGGAAAGCAAAAAGATATTCATCGCCAGTCGAATAGGTAAAGGGAATAAGACGGGAATCAGCCCCGAGCGTGGCCAGATAGGTGGTCCCGGGTCGGCGCATAAGACCGCCTTGTTCAAGCATCTGCCAGTTGCGAAGGGTTTCCGCACCCTCGTAATAGGTTTCGCTATCAATCCTCGAAGACATATTGGGATCAAGCTCACCTGCCGAAAAGGTACTTTGTATGACCTTGGCCTGTGCCATGACTTACCCCGTTCTGAACGTGGTTGTACCTGTCGAGTTCCGAAAATTGCGAAACCGGTTTGTGACAAGTTTCTTGCTGGTCTGGGCCTGTGAATCAAGGTTACGGGCAATACGCATGTGCGCCCCGTATTGTTCGGCATACATTTTCTGGATCGCGGCATCTCTTGCTATGGCGGCAGCAAAGACAGAGGCCATGTGATATTGCGCGACAATGACAAAGTATGGCGGCCAGTAGGATTCATCCGGTCGATAGGTATAGTCTGCAATAACTTTATCTGCGGTTGTTGCGTTGCAATACACCATGTCTTCATAGCGGTCATACAGCACATGGTTATCCGCTATTGTAACGGTATGCAGAACAAGAAGATCGCTTGGAAGCTGGTAAGCGGCATCAAAGCGGCCTACGGGTTCTGCGGTTAGGCGCGATAACTGGACCTGTCCACTGGCAAACCGCCAGCGCATCATGGCCAGATCAGCCCTGATTGTGTCCTCGTAGGTGTTGGAAGCGACGGTTGCTTCTGTTGTTCCATCAGTAAATGACGTAATCGGATTGGCCCCGATCATAACCAATGCACGGGCGCAAATGTCGATGTCTGATGAGGAAGCCTGTAATGTTGCCATAATGAAGGGGGGAGGGTCGCTAACGCTAACCCTCCCAGATCACTCAGGTACCATTCGTTACGGTGACGGTTGCCGCCCTCGATGCCGAGGTAACGACACACACATCAACAGTCCGTGTACCACCAGTAGCCCCAACCGCAATGATAACATCATCTTGATTAAGAATATTGGTCGCATCGTTGAAGTAACCCGATCCGACAATCGTGCCAATCGCATCCGTACTTTCGTAGAGATAGATTGATTTGACACCACCGCCAACCTTGTGAAGATCTGCTGCTGCATATGCCATGATCAGGACTCCGTTGCTTGTACTTCGTAGATGCCATCAGCGTCGATCAGGACCGATCCCTGAGACAGCATGGAAGTAATGAGGTGAGACACTTTCTCCGGTACATAGTTCAACTCGGTTGTTACATCAGCACCGACTGCCATACCGACAGAGGATCTGTGCCACATGAAACATTTACGGGTTGTACTTGCCTTTGGCAGACCAGAGTGGGTGAACCAGATAAAGCCAAGCCAGCGTTTTGCTGTCATGCCGCCTTTAAAGGGAAGATCTTCGTAGCCGATATAATCAGCCTGTACGAAAGAGTTAACCCCCAGAAGATCGGTCCACTGTTGCGGCCCTACGGCTGCAAAGCGTTGTCCGTCATCTGGAACATCTCCATCTCCCATGCCTTCAAAGGCCTCAAAGCCTTGGCTTGAGTCATCCCGGCTGAACCATGAGCAACCTCGTTGGTTGCGCCATCCATTGCAGTCGTGATGAGTTCGTCTGTTTTCCGACCAAGTGCAGCGGCTGCGTTCATAGCAACAACCTGACGCTCGTCTATGTTGATCTTTAACTCATCGAGTTTATCAACATAATCTGCGGCATAGTAATCACTAAGAGTACAGTCCACGTTAGAATGGTCGAGGTCCATCGCCGCTACTTGCCCGTGTCGGGCTTTCGTTGACGCTGTCCCCTTCGCTACTTTTTGAAATCTCGCAGTAGAGCCATTGACGTTATTTACCACGCGCACGGTGTTCCGCAATTTTGAACCCATGCGTTGATAAGCAACGTGAACCTCCGACTCGAACTGCGTGATAAACGCGGTATCGATATCTAGGGCCATAAGCCACCTTTCGCTATTAAAGTTACAATCTGCGGTTATCCTTTGGCGCGGAAAGTGAGTTATCCAAACGGGCTCCGTCCTGACGCATCAGGGCCACCCCAAACCAATCATAAAAATGAAAAGTGCGTAACGCACAATTGCGCTAAGACATTCTTTTGGTCATGTTCTCTACCTGACGGACAAAGGCAGGGTCACGACGGCCCGGATCCCAGTATCGCGGATCGTTCATGGCCGTTTGCAGATCTTCCTTCGACGGTTTCATGGCGGCATTACTATCCGTAAAGTTGGCCCTTGCATTGCTGTTACCGGCTTTCATCAGCTTTTCAAGGGCGCGGATACCATCAGCTGTATTAACCGATTGCGCCAACGCTTCGTATTCACTTTTTTCAAGATTGTTATTGGCCCAGAGATCAACCGCCTCAACACGGGCCTTGCCATTTTCTCCAAGGGCAGCAATCTCGGCATCAATATCGGTGTTCGGCACCATGCCGGAAATAAACTTTTCCACCCCATTGCTGAACTCATCATTGCTCAAACCGGCACGATAAGCCGTATCAGCCCACATTTTGACAAGAGGATCTTCGTAATCAATCTGATCCTGTAGTTCATGCAAAGGAGAGTCCTCGGCAAAGTTTATAACATACTTGTCCGGTCCTCCTTCGGGTCGGCTCTGGTCCAGTTCGGCAACATATTCATTGGCCACTTCTTGCTTGATTTCTTCGCGTTTCTTGCCAATCAAACCTTCAAGATTTGTGTAGCTTTGTGACAGGGCTTCGACATTAACCTGACCCTGGTCCGCATCCCAGAATTTTTCCGGTACATAGTCCGGTCGGGTTGCTGATGTTTCCGTGGTTTCCGTTTCGACAGGAGCCGCTGATGGCTCTGCCGGACTTACTGTTTCTTCACTCATTCTCTCTACCCTTTGTTACTCTTCTCTGGATTATGGCTGCGAGATATCGCATGCCTTCAAGATGCCGCAATTGATCCTGTCCGATATCAGGACCGCTTACCGCTTCAATCGTAATCTGGCGTATATAGCCAAGAGCCTCGTCGCCTTTGGCTCCGACAAAAACAGAAGCCATGAGCTTGTTGAGTTTTCTTTCCTCAGCCGCACTCCTGACATAACCATCCGGTCCGACTGATCCGGTCATTCAGCTATGGGCCCTTGTTGTGCCTGTTGCTGTGCTTGCATCTGTGCGATCTGTTGCATGATCTGTTCTCTCTCCTCTTCTGAACGGATAATGGTCTGGGGAACACCCAGCTTGTCAGCAATGTACTGTGCTGCAACGTCGGACTTGAGAAGTATGTTAACCATCTCGGGCCCGAACCGTGCGCCAATCAGTTCAACAAACCGGTCAACGGTTACAATATCCTGTTGCAATTGCGCTCTGGCCAAGGGCGATACAGACACAACCTTGACCTCCCGACCATTGAGGGTCGGCATTTCCAGTCGGCCTTGCTCAACCAGAAGATGGACAACACGGGTCAGAACCGGCTGCACAAATTCTGCTTGGAGCCTTCCAAACGCACTCCCAATCTGTCTGGACAGGTCAGCCATGCGTTCTGCAACCTCTGTCGCAGACATGGGGGTGCGGTTAGGGTTGCCGAGCATTTCATTGTAGAGGGCTTTTTTGATGTTTGTTCTCATGTCTTCAAGGACAATCGAAGACACATCGAAGTTACCGGCAGGGGAAACGGGCGTTAATCCCTGTGTTCCCGGAGCCTTGGGTATGATGGTTCCCGGAATAAGATTTATATTATCCGTGTTGATTGTCCCGTCATCGTCCATCTGGTACATGCCGGAGATTGCCATCTGCGCGTTCTCGAGGATTAATTCAACTGTGAGATTACAGGTCTTGATAGCACTCAGGCTGTTCATGATCGGGCCACGGCCATAAACTTCCGAGGCTGACTTTGACCAGCGGAATACAACCCACGGATTAGATCCCCTGCCCTCGAATGTTTCCATGAAAAGAAGTTGTTTTTCCGACTTCATAAAGACGTAGTAATGATTAACCTCGTCAGGCAGCTTGGAATAATCCCTCAAGGTACATTCAATCAGATCAACCATGACATTGGGATTGTCTCTCAGCTTGCTCATCGATGTGGCTGGCAACTGGGCGTTAGGCCAGACGACATTAACATCAGCAAGCCGCATTTTACGGGTACGGAAAACGGCACTGATTGAATCGTCTGGCCCTGCTTCAAGCGTTATGTGAGAGAGAGGAACCGCTTGAAATCGAATGGGGCTAACCGCATCTCCCGGTTCAACAAGCAAACAGGCGGTGCCTACTGCAAGATCAAGAAAGGATTCATGGACCTCCTGATTGAAGTTCGAGTTCTGGATAATCTCGAAAACATATTCTGTTACATCATCAAGCTGTTCGTTAATCTCATCGCGTTCCTCGGGAGGAATCTCGACACCGCTTTTAAAATCAGCCCATCGCGCAAAAGTCGGGACAAGCCCTGCCTGCAAGCGAGAAGCAAACTCCTGTACGCCGACAACGGCGGTTTCATCAAAGATACGATCTGTTCTGCGTTGTCCAGGCGATTCCTGAAAGAAAGACTCGCGCATCGGCAAGCAGTATTCATAGCAGTCTTCCCAGACCGTAATCCAGTTTTCACGGCGTTGGCGGCACATCTCATACCGCTTGAGCAGGTTGTCAACAACATCACCGCTTATGCCCGTTGAAGGATGACCGTCACTAACAACGGCAAGCCCCGTGTCCATCTAGACACCAAACCTTCCGCTGCCACTCTGACCAAGCATCATTCTTCCGGTATAATTACGACCGGAAGCACTCATGCCGCCAAATCCTCCAGCAGCCTGTGACCTTGCAAGTCTTTCTTTTTCTGCAAGAGCATCGGCCATGTCTTTTTTCTTTTTGTCTTCAGCCGCTTTGACTCGCGTTCTTTCGGCAGCCACTTCCGCTTGTCGTGCCTGAACCTGTTTTTTGCTTTCTTTCTTGCTTTCAATTGTTTTATACGTTGTCGCACCGGCACCAAGTATGCCCGAGACTAGTAACGCGGTTGCGGTTGATATACCCATAACGCCATCTCCTAAAGATAATCCTGTAATAGAAACACAGAAGCCCCCCTTTTGCGCAACGCACAATAAAGCCGAAACGGTGTTATTGTTGTGCCGCGTAAACCGTTGATCTTGGCACAGAACGTGGCACAGGTTAACGGAGACAGCGGATACTGGTAGGTTTCGGTAGAACGGAATTTGAGAGCAATGGCATCCCATTCCAGAAAAACCCGAAAAATTTTTTTTACAATGGCATCATCGTAATAATCAAGATGTATCCCCTTGTTGAAACTTTCGGCATACAGCCAGCCATTTTCAACCTGTGCCATGCTGATACAATGCTTGAACCCCTTTTTGACCAAGGGATGATAGAAAGGATTTCCCTTGGGGGGATCGAAGAAAATCGTTACCCAGTCTTTTGAAAAATCCATGACCGTCTTTTTGTGGGCTTGCGCTTGTGGTTGAACGGATTGAAGTCGCGCTTGGCAACAACGGGGCTTGCCAGTTTACGCCCCGATATGATCTTTCGTCCCTCCCCTGCACCCAGCAAGGCGTACTGAAGTGCATCATGAACATGGGAATAACTGTTCTTGGAAGGCTTTTCATCAAAGCGTTCCGAACCGGAGACACTTAATCGCCTGTAATGGTAGCCACCCATAAAACCTTTTTTAAGAGTCACACAGCGCGAATCCAGTAAAAAGGAGGGTAACCCTTCAACCATACGCGTCAAGCACGCTGACACGGCTTCTAGGCGCAGGGAGACATCGTTTGACGGCGCAGGGATGGCTTGGATGCCAGCACCGCGTAAAATCTGGAAAGGCGTTGTCTCATCGGTCTGCGCTCTCATATCACCGGCCGGATCGCCATAGAAGCTCACATCACAGTTGGCAAAGCGCATGGCAATCTCCTGACGCAATTGCTCTGCAAAACGGATGGCTCCCATGTCTTGGCACACAAGCTCATGGACAATGGCCCACCGGCCACGGGGCAGACGCATACAGAACGCGGCGGCTGGGGTCAGCCCGAAGTCAAGACCCACAATAATCTGGGCGTTATCGGGAATCTTGATAGGCTCCTTGGCAACATGGATGCCTTCATTGAAGTCCGAATAGACGGGCTTGCCCTCCTCGACGGTGCCAAGCCGGTTCATCACATAGACATCGATCCATGATTTGGTCTTGCCGTTGATGATGTTGGAATAATATTCCGGTGTCAGGTTGTTAACATTCTCTGCCTTGTCATTGCGGCGATAGCCGCTGACCGCATTATCTTCATCACGGTCTTCTATCATGCCGGAGGGCTGGACATAGAAAGACCAGTTAGAAGGACGCTGAAGCATCAGGGCCTGTTCCCGTCCTATATGATCAGGGATCGGGACATCACCGGCCATGATGGGCCACCAGTGGTCTTCCTCGGGTGCGTTTGTATCACAGATAACCCCATACCATGACGGGCCGCCATCCTTCATCGAGGGGAAACGACCACAGCGCATGGAGCAAGCATCAATAATACCCTTGCCAAGCTCCCGTGCCTCATTGACCCAGACCATTGTCAGCTCGAGAGATAACAAACGACGGATATCTTCCGGTCGATCAAGGGCAAGAAAGATCACTTCACAGTCTATATCGCCTCTCTTGATATGATGCGTGTAGGGAACAGACCACGAAAACCTGCCCCATTGATCTTCGGGAAACCAGTCAAGCCATGTCTTGATGGTCGTGGTTCTCAGCTGTGGGTTGGTATTGCGGATGACCGCCATGCGCGTATGCCGGATGCCATCAGGACCGGGTTTCTGGTTCAGGGCGCGACGAAAGACTTCGATACAGCATGCAACGGACTTGCCGGAGCCAACCGGACCACGGAGGCCACGGAAGAAATCATCGGACTTCATGAATTTCCTGATGGTTGCGCCATCCGGTTTATAGGTAAGATCAGTCACGTATGCTCTGGATTGTTTTACGCTTGCGCTTACGCGGATCTGTATCGCCCCTGTAACCGTCGTCAGGGTTGTAGGCAGGGACAGGAGAAAGGTTCTGTACGGCTTTGAGAGGCCCATGTTTAACAACGTCATGGACGAACATACCAGCAGCAACAGGAGTAAGAAGACGGCTTCCGGCACGGGCGGCAACAGTACCAAGAGACTTTAATGCTTCTTTGCGATACCCCTTAAAGGTGGGGTTAACGCGAAAAGTATGACTTAACGACACTCTTTTATTGCGGTTGGAAACATCAAGAAGAGCCTCATCCACTTTTGAATCGTTCCTGTTTTTTCCTCTAAGCTGGTGCTTCAAATAAGATCTAACGTGATCAACGGGCATCCTATGCCCTTTTCTTGAAGCATCATGATAAGTTTGGCTATGACCGGGAGCCATGCTCGCTTCGTAAGCCCCCTTCAACAAAGCCCCTTTGCTAACTTCTGACCGATATACAACACCTTTAGACGGCCCAAAAGTGCCGTGCATACGGGCTTTCTTCGGTTCTTGTGACCACCACCTGCCCCTATTTGCACCAAGACGTCCAAGGGGGTTATCAGGAGGGTTACTTTTGTAAGGAGCAAGTGGTGGCAGTAAATTTTGCTTAACTAGTTTTTGCAATTTGCCATGTTGTTTCTTACGAAACTCATCCCAATCTTCATGCTCTCCTCTAAACACAGAAAC
>CEUO01094909.1_pt1 | contig 14848 bp, 3 predicted proteins | sample 531391 | NCBI WGS metagenome assembly CEUO01 (sample SAMEA2622799, study PRJEB7988) | marine metagenome | isolation source: saline water (ENVO:00002010), including
ACCGGTGGTAAGATGAACAAGGATCTTGATGAAAGACTTGTTCCAAAGGGAGAATATAGAGATGCGATGAATATACAAGTGTCTGCTACTACTGAGAAAGGGGGTGGAATAAGTAGCATACATATGGGTGGAACCCAGGGTTATGGAGATATTGGTAGTATAACTAATATAACAGGTAATACTCTTGCTTGTCCTGATCTTAATATGAATAATGTTTATGATATGCGTACTGTAGCTACTATAGCAGATGAAAAAAACAATTATTTATATTGGTTTGCTGGTAGTACAAATTCAAATTTTGATGATGCAAATGGTGTCACTATCTTGCCAAGTGATTGGTCTCAAATGTATACCATAAAAGATGTAATTTTAAGAAAAAAGATTGAGGGTAACGATAGATATATTGCTATTAACAGTGAGTGTGAGTTTGTTTTTGTTGATAAATATGCTTTTACAATATCAAATAATATAAACGCTAGTATTTCCCAACTAGCTGTTTCGCCAGAGGTTTTGGAAGCAATAGATATTGGTTGGACGGTTCAAGGTATAGCAGCTGGTGTTAACAAATCTAATAAAGTTAATATTACAAATATTGATGATGGTCAAGTTCTTTGGGATTATGATTTTCAAGGTGGTAATGTTACTAGTCAGTATTATTATCCACAAGGTATATTTCTTCCTCTTGATTCTAGAGGTAGTGGTCAGAATTGGGAAGGTCAACAATCTACTATGGAGCCAAATGTAGTTTTTGTTCGTTCTTCAGCGCTACAAAATAGTCTTAGTTCTTTTACAGGTGCTGAAATAGAAATACTACCTTATTCTGGTCAAGCTCCAGTTGTTCCTGTTGACACAACTATAATAAGCGCTACACAAGTCACAGCTACTTATCAACAATCTCAACTTAGTGTTGATATGATTAGACTTGAGTTAAGTAATGATTTAATAACTCTTACTAATCCTATATTGGAAAGTACTGATCCAGCCCATGAAGCTTGTTTCACTAACTGTACTGGTTCTGGTCTTACGGGTACTTATGATGGTCAATATATTGATATTATAGTTAAAGTAACTAATACTGTTACAAATATAAATCCAAATGAAAATTTACTTATAAATCCAGCGTATATAAGTTCTATGGGTAGTTGGTCAACTGGTGATCAAATAGATCCAAATTGGTGGTTTCCTAATGGTGGTTGTATCAATTATATGCAAATGAATCCAACCGCAATGATTACAATAGATGATTGCTCTGGAAATATACTTACACCACATTGGACAGCAAATCAAGTTGCTAGTCCATCGTTTTCTTTTACAAATAATCCTCTTAATGTTATTTATTTCGACGAACCTTTAGATATTACAACTAATGTAAACTGTAATTGCGCGTACCAAGCATTGCAATTTGATGGTCCTAGAACATTAGGATTTTCAAACACAATACATAACGATACTTCTAGTCGATTAATTACTGGTATAAATATTATTGATGATATGTTGTTTTGGACAGATAATTTTTCTGAACCTAAAAAAATAAGCATACCACGTAGTATAAATGGAACTGATCCTAGTGGTAATATATCTACTAGAATTGTAAATAGTTCACAAGGGTATGATCCAGGATCAAATAACTATACAGGTCCAATTGCTACAGAGGAATATATTACAGTGATAAAAAAAGCTCCTAAAAGCGCGGTTAATCTAAATTTATCTAGTGGTAGAGATCCAAATTTAACATATGCTGGGATAACAACTACATCTGTAGATCCAGTTAACAATAACAACGTAAATCAATCTTCTATAATAAGACCTTTAAACGTATATGATTTTTCTAATGTTTCTGTTGGAGAAACTATAAGATTTGAAATAGAGGTTGATATAAATAATAATGATGACTTTGATTTAGCATGGAAAGAGGGAGATGTGCTATTATTAAAAGAATTTAACGAAGATGGAACCCCTCCTTCAATCCCTTTGTTAAACTATAGATTAAGAGGTAGAATAACAAACTGGCAATACAATAGTTTTTCTTCTGTTGCAAATGATCAAGATCCTACCGCTCCTTATGGTAATATGTGGCCTGATTCTGCTGCTGGTACTGCTCATGTAGAAATCGAAATATTAAACGTACTTGGAGTTCCCCCACAACCTCCGTACGGAGATAGTGTTAATGATTTTACTTTAAATTATGCTGTTGATTTAGAGTCATCAGATAATCCTATATTCGAATTAAAATTCCCTAGATTTTCTTATAGATATAAATATAAAGACGGTGAGTATTCTACATTTGCTCCTTGGTCGGAAATTGCTTTTTTACCTGGAAACTTTATGTTTGAGCCTAAAGATGGTTACAACTTAGGAATGGTAAATACAGTTACAGAAATAGAATTACAAAATTTTATCACTCAAGATTTACCGAAAGATGTTGTTTCGATAGATATATTATATAAAGAAGAAAAGTCGAATAATATATATCTTGTAGATACTTTAAACCAACTTGATGATAATTATATATATAACGGTAAAAATGCTTGGCAAGCAAATAAATATAAAATAACATCGGAGACAATAAAAGCAACAATCGCTCCTAATCAACTTTTAAGATCTTGGGATAACGTTCCTAGAAAAGCATTAGCACAAGAAGTTACTGGTAATAGAATAGTATATGGAAATTATACACAAAATATTAATTTAAATACCGCTGATATAAAATATAAACCTAAATTTCATAGTTATTTAACAAGTTGGGAGGATTTAAATCCTGGAAATCCAAAAAAATCAATTAAATCATTAAGAGATTACAAACTTGGAGTTGTTTTTACGGATAAATACGGAAGAGAAACACCTGTTTTAACTAGTGAATCTGGCGGTTTTAAAGTAAATAAAGAACAATCTATAAATTCCAATAGATTAATAGCTAGTTTACAAGGTCAAGCCCCAGACAATGTTGAGTTTTTTAAATTCTTTATTAAAGAAACATCTAGTGAATATTATAACTTAGCAATGGATCGTTGGTATGATGCTGAGGATGGTAATATTTGGTTAGCATTTCCTTCTTCTGATCGTAATAAACTTGATATTGATACTACTTTATTTTTAAAGAAAGGAGATGGAAATGACGCTTTAGAAAATTTAGATAAATATAAAATACTAGCTATAGAAAGCGATGCCCCTACGTTTGTTAAAACAAAAAGAATACGTATTGGAAGTGTTACTCATGATGCTAGTAAAATTATTACTCAAGCTACAGGAAATACACCCGCTGAAACAGCACAAGTGTTTGGTGTTAGTGGTTTTGATCTTCAAGATGCGCCTAGAGTTAATTCTAATAATTTTATACTTGATTATAATGGGGGTCAGTTTGGTAAATCTAGTTTATCTCATTTAGATGAAATTCAAGATGATTTATTTATTAGATTTGTATCTAATACAAACAAATCTGGTGAATATAAAATAGCACAAATAACATCTGATAGAGATGATAATACTTTACCAACCCAATATTATATAACGCTTGAAAAACCATTAAAAAGTGATATAGATTTTATTTACGATAATGCTAGTAGTCCTAATAAAATAAGTAATGGTATAAAGATAAGATTTGTAAAAGCTAAAGTAGAAAATTCACCAAAATTTGAAGGAAGGTTTTTTGTTAAAATATCTAATGATGGTAAAATAAAAGCAAATATAACTAATGAAAATTCTTCTATAGATTATATAGAGACATCTTCAAAAATGGTTTATCTTTTAGGTGATGATAATCCTAATAATAGTCTTTTAAAAGAAGTTTCTTCTAGTGCTATAATAGAGGAAGATGGAACTAATAAAATTACATATAACTACAGTTTAGATAGTGACTATCCAGATAGTAATGATAAACTAAGACCATTATGGGCTAGAAGAAGTTATTTTGGTCAAGTTGGACTTATCGATACATATACTGGTGACAAGGGTGATTCTGATCCTTCTGACCAAATTCCAAATGCAATTTCATATCCAGATGGAGTTTGGTTTATAGACAAGTCAATTAGAGAATGGAGTATATGGCCTGCCAATAACACTTATTATTATCCGCATTTATCTACTCAAGGTAGTGTTGGTGATTTAAATAATATTATGACACATTCTCAATCTGTTGGGAATGGGGTACAGCAATGGAGTAATCAAAGTCAATTAAATATAGCGTTTGGTGGTTTTGGAATGAAAAACAAAGATGATGACTGGGGATTAGATAATCAATTTGTATCACAATCAACTCTTTATCCTCAATGGTCACTTAAAGATAATAAAATAGAAACTTTTTTTGGAATTGGAGAAGATAATCCTGAATACAATGATGGTTTAACAACTGATTTTGTAAGTAGAATGAATTCAAGTTTTAATTTTAGATGGGAAGATGATCCTTCTGAAACTGTTTATACAATTATTGAAGATGTTAATAGATTTCATGGTTTAAGATGGCCAAACAGTGACGATCCTGGAGAAATAATAGGAAGTAAATACAGAAGACACAAAAAATTTGTAGCATGCCCTTCTAGTTATCATAAGTCTTGGGGTCTTAGAGTTCAACCAAAAATGGAGTGGGATCCATCGGTTCCTGTGGGTACACCAATACAAAATGGGTTAAAAATAGGAAAAGAAATTACAACTATAGAATGTAGCGTAACACAAAGTAGTAACACAATAACTGTTAATGATTCGAACAATTTAGATTTTGTAAAAATAGGAATGACAGTGTATGATGCTGGTACACCTGCTAATATAAAAACTAATAATAAAAATATTGGAGCTACAATTATATCTATTAACTATGATAATGGTGAGGTTTTATTAGATGAACCTTTTCTTGGAACTACTACTGCTACTGATGATTTGGATTTTGGTTATACTATACGTGCTATTAGTAGTGATTTTACAAACATGAAAGATATTTATGTAATTGTTGATAATATAGAGGGCGCGTGTGAACAATGGGGAGGTAGATATAAGTTGAAAAAAGGAATGCAATTACACCAGTATAATATAGATGGTACTCCTAAAGAACCAACAAATATAATTATTAAAAATATAACCCAAGAAGATTTTGGATGGAAAATACGCTTAACAGGTTACGAAAAGATTTTTGTACCATCAACTGATTTTCCAGGAGGTACAGCTTTTGCTGAAGGGCAAAGAATGTATTTTAGACAAGTTGGAATGAACTCAGCAAGTAATTGGACAGAAGAAAATACTGATACTATGCAAGATCGTTGGGATAGTACTCAAGCTGGTATAGGTGCTGTTGGTTATAGATTATCAATGTTAGAAGCTGTAGAAGAATATGATGATGGAGGAGTGTTACCTGAAAATCCATTTGTATGGGAAACAGAACCTAAAGAAAGCGAAGGTTTAGATCTTTATTATGAAATAAGTGGAAATAATGCTTTGTTTTTAAACGCGGAAACTATACAAACGGTTTTACCATTAGGATCTATAGTAACACACGGTACAACGAGTTGGACTAGTAGTATTTTAAATAATAATTTTCAACAAAATAACATTATAGAAGTAGATGTAATAGATAATGATATTGAGGTTGGAGATATGTTAACTGTAACAAAAGCTAATGGAATAGAATTTGATATAAAAATTGATGCTATTGATAATAATAATAATTTAATAACTATTAATCGAAATCTATATAATAGCAATTATAAATTAAATTGGTTTAATTGTTATTCTTTTGGAAACGGTGTAGAATCTAATAGAATTAGAGATAATTTCAACTTACCATATATATTTAATGGAGTTAAGGTTTCAACAACTTTAGCTGAAGAATATCAAGAAGAAAATAGAAAATCAGGATTAATATATTCTGGTATATATAATTCAACTAGTGGTACAAATAATCTAAATCAATTCATACAAGCTGAAAAAATAACTAAAGATTTAAATCCTACTTATGGTAGTATACAGAAATTACATTCAAGATCTTCAGCTGATGGCGATCTTATAGCGTTGTGTGAAGATAGAGTCTTAAAGATTTTAGCCAATAAAGATGCTTTATACAACGCTGATGGAAATGTTAATTTAGTATCTACAAACAATGTTTTAGGACAAGCAGTGCCATATGCTGGTGAATATGGTATATCTAAAGATCCAGCGTCATTTGCTTCTCAAGCTTATAGATGTTATTTTACAGATAGTAGTAGAAGAAAAGTTTTGAGATTGTCAAAAGATGGATTAACACCAATATCTGATTACGGCATGAAAAAATATTGGGAGCGTGCGTTTCAAAATGATCTTGGTCATGGTGGAACTTCCCCTATTAAGGGTAATTATGTTGGAAGCTATGATAAGACAAGAGATGAGTACAATATTACTCCTTATTTATTCTCGGAAACATCTGTAGGCGGAGGCGGTTTATCGGCAACGACAACCTATAGGGAGGACGTAAAAGGATGGTCAACTTTTAAAAGTTATATTCCTGAAGCTGGCGATAATTGTAATGGTAATTATTTTACATTTAACAAAGGAATACCTTGGGTACACACAAAGCACTCCCCTAGAAACAATTTTTATGGTCGTTTTCAACCATCTAGCTTTACAGCTATACTAAATGATGCTCCTAGCAGTATTAAAACTTTCCATACTTTAAATTATGAAGGATCACAATCTAGAGTAAGTAAACTACTAACATACAACACTTATGTTCCTGGAACAAACCTGCGAAACACAACACTTGTTAATAACGATCATTATAATTTAGAAGATAAAGAAGGTTGGTATGTTAGAACTATTAAAACAAACAAAGAAGAAGGCGCGGTAGGAGAATTTATAGAAAAAGAAGGTAAATGGTTTAATTATATAAAAGGTAAAACAGGAGCTGTTACTTCTCTTGCTGATGGTACTGTTTCATCTGGTTTTGATAATGCAGATAGTTCTTTTCAAGGTTTAGGAAGGGTAACTGGTGCAGTAACGTTTAATAGCGTATACGGTTGTACGGATCCTAATGCGCTTAATTATAATAATATAGCAGCTTATGATGATGGAACCTGTATTGCAATAATAGAAGGTTGTACAGATCCAAACGCTGCTAATTATTGTCAAAATGGTTGTAACACAGACGATGGTACTTGTGTTTATTACGGGTGTACAGATCCAACAGCCTTTAATTATGATCCAAATGCCAATACTAATGATCCTAATAATCCTTGCGAACCTTTTGTATATGGATGTACGGATAGTTCACAGGATACTATTCCTAACACAAACACGTTATATTATTTATATTATAATTACAATCCACAAGCAAATACAGACGATGGATCTTGTGTACCAACTATATTAGGGTGTACGCAATCTGATCAATATAATTATGATGCTAGTGCCGATGTGGACGATGGGAGTTGCGTGCCTTATACTTATGGATGTATGGATAATGATGCAAGTAATTATTGGGCGATTGATGGGGGTACTATACCCGCTGTAAACACACCTTGTAACGAGGACAACGACGGCGCTGGTAATAACGAGTGTTGTACATATGATGGATGTAATGCAGTTGGAGCTACTAACTATAACGCTAGTGATCCAAACGATGGTGGTTGCGAGTGGTGTAATCCAGTTAGTATACATACTTCTATTGGATATGTTAATTCTACAACAGGAGCAGGTAATATACAAGTTGGTTGGAATATTCCAACTATATCAAATCAACCTGGAACAGTACTTGATTATACAAAAACAATATTAGAATATGCAGAGTGGGATGTAGTGGGTGATTTAGCTGTAGGAAGTTGGGTTGCTACAGTTATTGCTGATCCAACTATAACTACTCACACTATATTAGGTTTAAATGATCAAACACACTATCGAGTTAGAGTAAGCATGGGTTGTGATCAAGTTAGTTCCGAGTGGGCGTATGGTTGGCCTACTGAAATACCAGAAGCTATTGGTGGTTGTACAGATGCAAACATGACTAACACTTGTACAACTTGTAACTTTAATGATAATTCTTGTGTTCCATTTATATATGGCTGTACGGATCAAGCGGCCAACAACTTCTGCCAAAACAATTGTAATACAGATGATGGTTCTTGTACTTACACGGTTCCTGGTTGCACGGATAATACAGCGATGAACTACGATCCAAGCGCCACTGTTGATGATGGTAGTTGTCAATATCCTCCAACAAATGATTTTATATATGGATGTACAGATCTTCCGGCAGATTTTAATTGTGGTGGCGCATATGATATGCAAGACTATTATTTAGCTAAAATCTTTCATACCCAGTCTTTTACTGATATAGCAGCTAATTATAATGTTAACATACCTTGGGTTGATGTTAATGGTGTTATTGATGGTTTTGGAACTGATACTCATAGTTTGACCACGAATCATTGGTTGCATAGAGGTGTTCCTGCTTCTGAACTAGGTCTTAATTACAATCCTGCTAGTACACCAGCTTTATCAGAGCCTCCAAACTCAAATATAAGTTTAGAATTAGAAGAGATAGATAATACTGGTGATAATATAGTATCAAATCATGATTTTTCAGAACCTTTAATTACGCTAGATGCTAACGACACATGGAATCCAAATGAACAAGGATTCCCATTTTGGACGAGAGGTAATGGGCCTGATCCAACTACTGATTGGCAAGATATTGATCCAAATGGTGAAATTGGATTAAAAATGTGTCACAATTGTGGACAAGGTGGGACTTGGATACATCAAACCCATGGTAATTTTGATCCATCTTTTTATGATGAAGATAAAAAATATAAATTAACTATTCACGGTACTTATGGTAGAAAATTAAGAGTTAGATATGGTTTTGGTGATAGTGATGGAACGGGATCGAATGCAAACGGAGCGTGTAACGGCAATCCTGGATCAAGTTACACTTGGGAAGGTGCAACCGCGGAAGAAATTACATTACCAGCTCAAATTATTTTAGATACAACCTCTGTGGCTAATGGTGGTGTTGGTATTGGTTCATGTGGTTATAATAGAATACAAATTTACTCTTCTAGTGATTCGAGTTTACCTGCTGGAACAGATGAGGCTGCTTGGATATACAATATATCAATTGAGGAGATTATTCCAAACCTCGCTGATGCTAGTGGCGCTGATGATGCTATTAGAACATATAGGTTATACGCAAAATCTAGTACACAAACTAGTAGTATGGATAGAGTATTAGCTATGTTTGGAGATTTAAATACACCTTATAGAATAGAAACTGACGCACAGTGGTTTAATGACCCTACTTTCTTTAGCAGTCCAACAGTGCAATGGGAAATGATTAACGCCGACTTGGTTGCAGCCGCTGGATTCCCTGCATCAGTGTACAACACTTGGATTGCGTTAGGTGATTTCTATCAAGGTGAAGGTGATGATGCGCCAACACTATCAAGTAATCTAACTGTTACAAGCTCTGAGATTTTACTTAATGATAGTAACACATATAATGGTATTACTTATCCTGGTATAGGGATGGCGGTAAGAAGTCTAGAAAGTAACGATACTAATTTTGATAATAATGATAGATATTTATTAGCTCAACTTTCTACTTCTGGATCTATATCTGGAACAATAAACTTAAAAGGAACTTCTGCTTATAACGATCCTGATCCGCTTATTCCAGCGATATATACTTTCTGGCAAAATAACCAAATGGCAATACCAGCGCCATCAAATGATTTAAGTGATTTAAATTCTATGTATGGATGTACTGATTCAACTGATTCAAATTATGATGCTAACGCTGTTTACAATGTTGATAGTGATTGCGCTGGAGATGGTAGTGGTAATGGTAATTTTTAAATAACAATTGATTTTTAAAATATGAGATCTATAACAATTCCTCTTCAATCTATTAATACTAGTCTTCAAGTTGGAGATACAATATATTATGTATCAACTCACCAAGTTTGGGATGGTTCAAATACTTCTTATACTAGTACGTGGCAAGATACAGATCCAATTAAAAAACTTGGTATTGTTGTAGCAATATCTGAAGGTAGTATACGTGTTATATATGACGATAGTATTATACGTCAAAGTGAAGTACCTGGTCCCAATAGTTTTATTATGTTTGAAAAAAACAAATTAGTTAATTCATCTAGTTTAAAAGGGTACTATGCTGAAGTAAATTTTGTAAATTATTCTCAAGAGAAAATTGAATTATTTTCTATTGGTTCAGAGATTTCAGAAAGTAGTAAATAAATAAATAAATTATGGCAAACGGATACGGATATAGTGGTTCATCAAGCTCTTCTAGCTCATCAAGCCCATCGGGCTCTGTTAGACAAAGTAGAACTAATGCTCAAGGGCAAACAGCTCCACCTGGATTTCATTATATGCCAGATGGGACATTAATGTCTGACGCTGAACATGCTAGGCTTTACGCATCTAAAAAAATTATAAGAAGTTTTAACTTAGATTTATCCGATTTACCTGCCTCTCAAGAAGGTAGATCATTTGATATAATTGGTAGTAAGGGTTCTGAATTTATATTAGAAATAAAAAACGAAGATAATTATTATTATAATTTTTCAACAAAATCTTTTCAATCCACAGTATCTAGATTAGAAGAATCTATTAAATCAAATAAATATTCTGGTATTATAATATTTCCAACAGTAACTGATGATGATCAATATGATTTTTATTTATACGCAAAACCAGGCACTAAACACGTTGATTATAAGGAGGTTAGATTTGAAGATGGTAGTGTTGATATAAACTCATCAATAGGTTCGGATTCTTTAATGATGAGAAAAGTTATATATCAATATACAGATTTAACATTAACTATAAGACCTGATTCACCTAATTCTGTAACGGATTTAATAAAGACATCTTCTAGAGTTGATGATACAATAACAATTTCTAGAGGTAAAAATAGTGGAGTTATTCCGTTTAAAATATCTTGTGAGGTTAACGATGTGGCAAAAACCTACCAAATAGTTAGACAACCAATTGAGCGTGATTTTTCTATTGGCGCAGCGTTAACCGTTGGTAGCGCTCCAGAATTACTACCAGGTGAAGATCAATATCCTACAGTTAGTGATACAGATACTGTTAACGGTGATTTTACCGCTGGTACTAGTAATAAAGTTGTTATGGATTCTTTAGTAGCATCAAAAATGTTAGTTGGAGATAAAATAACAGCGCCAACTGCTACTAACACTGTTGATGGCGCAACTACAAATACCAATAGAATTGTTTTTGATGGTAACGTAGCTTCAAGATGCTCTGTTGGAGACCAGTTAATAGTACCATCAGGAGGAAGTACTGGAGACGAAACTCTTGACATGGTTTTAAACAAAAGTATAGTAACAGTCACACATTTAGATCCAGATACAGATAACCCAAAAGAATTACAAGTAGATACTATTCTTAGTTGTGCGGACGGTATAACAATAACGTTTAGTCCAAAATGTAATAGACTTTTAACAACTGTAAGTGCTTTAAACCCAGATGACGATAACGCAAATGAGTTTCAGATGGATCAAAATATTGGTTTTGTTGATGGAACCACTTTGAGTTTTAGTTCACAAAAAAACTATCAATGGCCAGTTGATAATATTAACGTTGTTGGAGTCGGTATGGATGTTACTAATAATGTTAACATTGAGAGTGGTACTCAAATATCTAATTATGTAGACTCGGTAACAGTATTTGAAAACACAGAAAAAGAACAAGAAATTATAAAAAATAAAGCAGATTTTAAAAATACTAAAGGGGCAAAACCAACGATAACCAAAGGAATAGTAACAACTCAAACTGGAAATATCGTGCTTAATAAACAAGTTAAATTACCGTTAGCCGGTGGAGCCATAAGAGTTGTGGGTAGGGGTGTTGATCAATTACATAAAATATCTGGATATGAATTTAGATTTACAGATCTTAAAGTTAGATTAGCACCAATAACAACAACAACAACAGCCGCGGTGACTAATAGTACTAGCGTGCCAGTTGCCTCTCGAAATGGTATATTAGATAATGTTAGTATTGTTAGTGGTATAGGTATTGATCCCGTTAAAGCTAATCCAAAGGTGGCTAGTGGCGCTGGTGCTGTAAGTGGAGCTGGAACTATAGTTCTAGATATAGCGCAAACTCTAGAAAGTGGTATAACATTAAATATTGCTAAATCTGGACAAAAAGCAACTGTTACTGGTAATATTGAAATACTAAAAGCAGGTACAGCAAACAAAATATTAAAAGTAAACATGGAGAATTTAATTTCCATTACTTAAAAGTAAAAAAACAGTGAAAACTGTAATAATAAATAGATAAAATACAATTATGACAATAGATTTAATTAAAGAATTTTTATTTGGCGTTGATGGTTCTGGCATATATTATGCTGCGCTTCCTCTTCTTACTATTGGGATGGGTCTTGGACAGATGGCAATGGGTTATGACTGGGGTGGTAAAAGAAAAAAAGCATTGTCAAACGCTAGAGCAGCATACAATAGACAAAAATCTATATATAGAGGTTTAGATACTAGTATTGAAAATCCATTTGAAAACTTAGAGAATCAATACGAGAACATGGAAAATACTTTTGAAGATTTAACAGTTAATCAACAGCAAGCTCAATTTGAAAAACAAATGTTTCAACAACAACAAGCGAGTATGATGCAAAATTTAGCTGGAGCGGCTGGAGGTAGTGGTATAGCTGGATTAGCGCAAGCTATGGCGGGTCAAGCGATGACACAAGCACAAAGAGCATCGGCATCAATAGGACAACAAGAAGCTAAAAACCAATTACTAGCAGCGCAACAAGCGGCTAAAATAGATCAATTACAAGCAGCTGAAGGATCTAAATTACAACAATTAGAAGCTAAAGGAGCTTACCAAAGTCAATTAGCGTCAATGCAAATGGAACAAAGTAAACAATCTACTTTATTAGGTATGGATGCGCAAGCAGTAACAGGTGCTCAACAAGCTGTTATGCAGGGAAAACAAATGATGGCACAAGGACTTGGTACAGTTGCTGGAGGTGTAGCATCAACTGACGAAGAAAGTAAAAAAGCAATGATGAAATTCCTAGGAATAGGATAAAAATTTAAAATATGGCACAATTCGGAAAAGCAGATATAGGTTTAATTAAAGCAACAGCAGGTGCTGAAGCAGCTCAATTCACTGATGATAATTTAATGTGGGGTGCTGCGATAGGTACCGCGATGAATGCTTTTAATGAGCAAGCGAAATTACAACAAAGTATTAATGCTGGTTTAGAAAAAGAAATAGATGACCAATTTGAAGTTGTAACAGGTAATCCATCTCAACAATTTACAAATTTAATAGCTGAAATAACACCTGGTTATAAAAAAAATTACGTATCTAATAGAGGAAAAGATGTCACTTCAAAACAACAAAAACAATTTTACGTTGATGATTATAATGGTATTATACAACAAATAGAGGATATTACTGGTATCACCCAAACAAATCGTGACGCTGGGGATTTTGGACCTGGAGCAAACGCAGATCATATATATTACAATAACATGATATCGGCTGGTAATTATCTTGTTGAAACCAGAAGAGATCCTAATAAAAATAATGGATATACACAAGTGAACGTGGCTATTCCTAAAAAAACAACTCCAGATCCAACAACCTTTAAAGACGATGAAACCGGTAATACAGTTCAAGGTATATTAGATAAACAAGCTAATGATAAAAACTATGTTCTTACCGAAAATGATAAAAAATTAATAACTAGATACCAAAGTGCTGTAAACGAACATAATAAATGGAAAAGCTTACCAGATAAAATAGATGGTTATTACAATACTGAAAAATTTCAAATATATAATAGTAAAAATTTACCAACTAAAGGAGAAAATTTTGAAAACAAGACAAAAGCTTTAGCTTTATATAATCAAAATATAACAACTAAAAAAACTGATGCTGATTTATTAAATCCTAAAAGCGCTGATTCATATGCTAGTGATTGGGAGAAAATGGTAAGAGAAGGTGATACTAGTGGTGTTCAACTACAACACCAAGTTTTTGGAGATTTTAGTGATGATGGAGTTGATAATCCTTTTTCAAATATATTTATAAATGGAGTAAATACAGATAAACATCCAGACATGTATAAGGCATTAGATGGTAGTCCTTTGGTTTTTAATTTAGGAGCAGGTAAAAGTATTGAATATGGAAGCGCGGAATGGAACGCTATGCTAGAAAATGGTGAACATTCTCCTGAACAAAAACAATTATTAGAAAACTTTTTAAGAGGATATGATACTGATGGTAGTGTAAATCCTGATCAAAATAAAGAATGGATAATTAAAAAATATTCAGCATTTATGGGTAAAGTTAATGAAGATGCTTTTAACGCGAAAAGAAAACTTCATTTTGAGCAAAAGGGAAGATATTTTAACGATGGTCAAGGAGAGCAAGATGTTTGGAGATCGCAAGAAGTTGCGTTAACTAGAAAAAAAGCAGCATATAATAATACTCTTACCGATATCGCATTTCCAAAAAATTTAATTAATTTAGACGTGGGAGGACAAGACTTAACAACAAGATTAGATAATGATGGTTCTATAGCTAAAGCATTTAAAGATGTTTTTGCAGACTACATAGAGAATGGTCAAGTTGATTTTGATTTTGACGATGGAGTTGTAACTATTGATGGTGAAAATCTAGCAAGAAAAGAATTTGATTTCACTGGGGAAAACAAAGTTAGCGAATTAGAAAAATTAAAAAGACATTTAGCACAGTTAGATCCACCTGATCAATTTGAAATAGACCAATTAAGCAATGACGTTAGTGGTGCTGATTGGACAAAGTTAAGAGACAGACAAAATGAATATCACACATATTCAGAAATCAC
>CEUO01048764.1_pt1 | contig 14826 bp, 24 predicted proteins | sample 531391 | NCBI WGS metagenome assembly CEUO01 (sample SAMEA2622799, study PRJEB7988) | marine metagenome | isolation source: saline water (ENVO:00002010), including
CTAAAAGACCAGAAAATGGCCTGCTTCATATAGCAGACCACTCTCTCTTCAATCTCATCATATCTGTATACATGATTAATTTCTACATAGTCGCAGTATTCAACTACTTCTACTTCGTAATTATCAGGCGCAGACAGGACAGGCGCAACTGTCATCACAGATGCAATCACCGCCATCAATATGGCACTCACAAGCCTCTTCACAATCTTCACAACTTTCTGGAATATTAACTTCTATTGGGTCTGAACCCGGAACATCTATAATAATTCCATCAAGTCCTCCATTTTGCCATACGGCTGCAAGTAGAGCAATTAATATTGATACTATTGCCATAATTCCCTTTTTACTTTTGATTGCTTCTTTCATCATTTATTCCTATCTTTGTTAAAGCTACATTTATTTTATCAAGTGTTTCTATGACCCTTTGCATTTCGTGCATGTCATTTTCGTGTTTCTTGTCGTACCTATCCTGTATATCATTTAATATTTTTTCATAGTGGTCTCTTTGGTTTTTGAAATCACTACTAAAAGTTTCTTGCATATCGCTTACTTGTTTTTGGTGGGAAGGAAAAATAACTTTAGTTGTATACCATAAATACCACCCCAAAAGTCCAGTAGCTGATATCGTCCCCCAATCAAAGCCAGTAGGCAAGGTGTCGCCAACTGCAACTAATAAAGGTGGAAGGAAGGCTATCAGGGTCTTCATTAAACTGCTCCAAATAAAAATAGGGAGCGTGGGACTATACCCACGCCCCCAATACAACTAACAATTATTTTCTAGCTGGATAATCAGCCTGCTTTGGAATCTTAGCTCCATGCATGTAGACCAATTCGCCAGTACTGTTATCGCCACCATAGATGGCATCGTCTGAAGAATCAGTACCATTGTTAGTAGTGCTTTTGAAGGTGTCGCTGAGAGCAGAAACAACACCGCCAGTTACAGCAGAAGAAGCTGAGCTGTTCCAGTTGCTTCTTTGTTGTGAGATACCTGTTGCATCCCAAGCACCATCTCTTAAAGCTGTACCAGTTTTTGCACCGTAAGCCTTTTGTCTATCGGCGATAGCATCTCTAAATTTATCACTAGCTGGGCTTGCAACGCCTGTAGAAACAAATCTAATGATATGCCCAATAGAATCACCAATAGAACCAGTCGTTTTAGCTTTCTGGGTTCCGGTTGCAGAGCTACCGCCAGAAAGAGCAACAACTTGTGAGCCATAAGCCCCATGTGTTCCAAGAATATCAGAAGGTGTCTTTGAGTTTACTAATGCTGAATCTGCATTACCGGCGTTAATAACTGTTCCGCCGTTAACTTTTTCTGCGCCGCTTGTTACGGCTTGATAAGGAAGTGCCATTTGAATTACCTCGTAAGATTATGGCTGTTATTAATCCTTTTCATCCTAAAATAGAGTCCGTTTCCTAAAATATTATACACCATTTCCGAATAAATATTTAAGGATTGAAGCTGAGGTAAATCTTAAGCCGTGTATATTACTATCGCTTATAATGTCAATTTGCTCAGAACTGTATATATTACTACATATTATAGAGTGTATGCCAGAATTATCCTGTATTTCTCTTGCTATAATAATATTATCTGTTATATCGTCTACTATAGTGCCGGTCGATGTCACTATTACATCCACGCCTATTCTGTGTAAAAAATTGCATAGTTCTATAACTTTTTTTGGTTCAAATATTCTATACTCTATAACTGGTCTGAAGCTGACTCTGTTATCTTTACACAGTCTCAATGAGGATTCCACATCCCTTTTTATCTCAGACCATCTGCAATTTTCTACGTCTGAACTGTTGAGAACCAAGTCTATGAATTTACAGCCTCTTCTTATAGCAAGAAGAATGGAGTGAAGTCTTATTTCCGTGTCGCTTAACCCATACGGAAAATCTATCAGGCCAGATATGTCGATAGACTTCTGGAACTCGCTTACTAATTTTAGATAGCCTTGTGGAAAAGATATTGAATCCAGCTTGTTTTCTGTGGATGAAAACAGCGACTTCAGTACATCATTGTAATTTAAGGCTTTGTCGTGGCATGATAGTTCTATTCGCATTTTCTACGTAATTTATCTATAGCGTTATTAACACGAATTCTGGCTGTCTCTCTGCTGTAATTATTTTGTTTTGCTATTTCTGTTATTGTGTATCCATGAAAAAATTTCTGGATTAGCACTTTGGAATATTCTTTAGGTAGAGAGTTTATCAAATCTGTCAACTCGTAATGACTTGATATTTGTTGCTGCTTTTCGGTTATTAACGGTACTGTTTTTCTCTTATTGTTTTGAGTAACTTGTCTCCTACACTCCCATGTAATGCAGTTATACAAAAAAGATGTGAACTTAACACCTTTGTCTGGGTTAAACTTTTTTATAGCATCCCATAAGGCTATCAGTTTACATCTGTGCAAATCTTCTTTATCCATTCTAAATCTGTATTTTTTACATACTGAATTTAAAATCTTTGCGTAGTCCTCGTTCTCTAGAGCCTTTTCATACTCTAGATTTTTACACTCTTCCATCCTCTTCCTCTGAGCTTATAAACGTTCCTCCTGTCATTTCCCCAGCCAATTTGAAAGTGTTAACCTTTTTAAGATAGTCTTTATCATTAGGCTCGTCGGCACTCACATAGTCGTATTCACCATTTGGAAATACAAATATAGCCCAGTGATTGTAATGCTCTAGCTGAAGTTTTATCTCCTCAATTATCTCCTTTGTCTGCTGATTCAAAGAGATTTTTTCCTCTGAAGCATCAACGCCAGTAACACACTTCTCTATTTTTTCCCTAACGCCACCCCAGCCACTGAAACTGAATAGCTTTCCAATACCAATTAAGAACCTGTATCTACTCAAGATAACAAGCATTTCTACCCCTTCTATTTTTTCTATAGAATCTTGTATAGGGTAGGTTATCTCAAAGTTGGTGTGGCCAATCCAGCAATCAAAAACTATATCTGGCCTGTTAATATCTTCTTGGTGAAAAAAACCAACAGGTGTTGAGACCATATCAAAAGGTTCAAGCAAGTGCTGTTGAATAAGTTTCATATGAGTATTTTCTTCGTGTTCAGATTCTTCGTCGTTGAACCCAAAGAAATCAACAGGTTGAGACTCTTGAGCTTCCCATTTTTCCCAAGCTATTTTTTTATTAGACATACTTATACTCCTACTTTTTAGGGCATATATTCACATTATTATACACCATTTATAGGTTATTGTCTTTTACTATTCAGCTTACTAATAACCTCAGTAGGCTTTACAACTGGTGAATCTGGCTGTTCTTTTCTCTTGATACTCTCCATATCACCAGAAATAATAGACGTTAAAGTCTCTTGCAAGACCTGTCTGACATCTTCCCTGCCATCTTTTTCTAAATTTTGGTATATAAACAGCAGGGTCGCTGTTGTTAGTTTTCCAGAAAAAACCTGATATAACATATCTGCAAATCTGGATATTTCATCCTCTGTTTGCCCTATGGTGCAATCACAGAGTATCTCCCCATCTTCATCAAAGGAGAAAGTTATGTAGTTTTTTATGTTTTCTCTATCTAGTGTAACAGTTTGATACATTGTCTAACATCTTTTTGTAAGTGTTGTTTATTTCTGATTCCTTTGCCATTAATTCAAAAACGGAAACCCAGACACCATTTTTATTTTTCACTTGGTTTGGAATCATACATATATAATTTATTTCTAGAATTTCCCCATCGTTTTCAATTCCGCAGAATATTTTTTCAACTGACTCAGAATGAGCGTGTACAAACTGAGAAAATATTTTATCTAATTTTTGTTGCACAGTTTGCTTGTCATATAAAAACATTCCCGGAGGTTCGTTGTTATTAATAACAAGAATTTTATAATCTATAGAGTTCTCTCCTTCAGTTTGTGAGAAAATTCCTAGATTCACTTTTACTTTATATCTAATCATTCATTGTCACCCAAATGGAAAAGTTCTTGTAAAACCTCAAGTCTATCCTTTGCGTCTACAAGGTTGTTAAGTGCCTCATCAAGATTATCATAAAAGTCTTGAGTTGAATGGTCTCCTATTCCAACTGCACTGTTTAATAAAAGCTCAAGAGAGCCTAAAGACTTCTCTTTGTCAGCGATAGCTTTGTTGTAAAGGTAGTTAATCATTCTTTCTTTCATTGTAATGCTCCTAAAATCTTTTCAGATGTGTTGTCCCAAGAAAGTTCGCTAGCTCTCTGAACTCCCTTACTATTGACTTTTAGACTCCCCGCCTTCTTTAGCTCATGAACTTTCCGCATTTCGTCCGCAATAGATTTTTTTGCGGTCTCATCTATTTTAGCCCAGCTACCTTGACCACTAAACCACTTTCCGTCATAAGCAAGCTCAGTCTCATTTATTGGTATCAGGCCGCAGTTATCTTTATTGCAAAACTCTGTATGTGCAGAGTAGTCAGTCGCTATAACGCTCTTCCCACAGCTCATCATTTCAAGAAGCTCAAGGTTCCATCCTTCTGCCCTAGCAGGAAATACACCACAATCCACGCTAGACATGATGTTAAACACATCAAGATGCGTTTCTTGACGAGGTATGATTTTAATCTTACTACCCAGTTTTGAAGACAGATAAAGATTTTCCCATTCTCTATTTTCTTCCTCAGAATAGAATGGGTTGTGACACATCATCCAAAGTTCAACATCGTCATCTTCATTAAAAGCAGAATTAAAAGCCTCAAATAGAATATCGTGACCTTTTCTTATCTCCCATTTTCCGCAATTAAAAAACTTAGTCGAACCATCAGTTACTTCTGTTTGTTGAAATACAGACCTATCAACACCCAGAGGAGACACGACAACAGAGTCATGCTCTAGGTTGTTGAGAATAATATCCTTTGCCCACTGGGAGCAAACAAGGATTGTGTCTAGGCTTTTCAGGTGGTGAATTTCTTGTTCAGTGAACGTATCTAGTTCAAATATAGGGAAACCAACATGGATGCCCTTGCCGACAAACTGGCTCATGTCGTGCTGATGCCAAATTCTCACGCATGGAGCTTTGAAGTTTGGCTTCTTGGCGTTTGATATTGTCTCAGATACAAGCTCATAATCTTGACGGTTTTGCAGAGACGGTTCGCCTATTGGGAAGTAGCTTACTTTGTTGTTTTTGTTTAGGGACTTTAATATATTTAGACCAGCAACTCCATACCCCAAAGAATTGATTGGTGCTATGTAATTAATATCCATTGAATATTATTTTTTTCCAGTAAGACTTTTTTGCTTTTTCTAGATTCTTTTCTCTGTCTTTTATCTGGTTTAGTACGTTAAGTAAAGCCTGCTCATTTAGTTGGAAGAAGTCATTGATTCTTATGATTGGCAATCCGTCAAAGTGGCTGTTTGTTGTATTGTCAGCCACTATCGGAATAACGCCTAGATAAATAGCTTCCCATACTCTATGACAATCAACGCCGTTCCCTTCTGGACAAAGAACAAAGTGATGCTCGGCAAGTTCTTTGAGGTATTGTTCTTTTGGCAGGTCTGGGGTTTTTCTGTAGGTAACGTAAGGGTAGTTCTGTTCTTCTAAGAAGTTTTTTAAGTGCAGTCTTTCACTTGTGTATGTTTGCCAGTTTGCATATAGAAGTTTGGTTTTTTCTTGTGTGCTGTAAATTTTTGTTTTAGAAATAAGCTCGGCATCTCCTTCGCCCACCCCAATAGGTATGCCAGTGACTACATCTGTATCAGTCATAGGATTTACGAGATACCATTTTTTAATATTCTTTGGTATAGAATCAAAAGTAGCCAGAGTCCAAGCATAGCACTTTATAGAAAATTTATCATTTATATTGCAATTTTCTTTCTCGCACCTTGCTGGTATTATTAGGTCGTTGTAGCCAAGAGTTGGCACGTTGGGAGCAACAAAAGGCCACCATTTTAACATGTCTACACATACGGGATGCTCTTCCTGAACAGCTAAGCCAAAGTCGCTGTATGCGCTTACTACTGTGAATTCTCTATCTGTCTGAGTGCATTTTTTGAAGAAGTCTTGTATGTGTTCTATGTTTACATAGACAACGCCTGAATCTGGCAGCGTGTCTCCAGTTTCATAATTAACATCGCAAAGCTCATCTCTCCAAAACTTTGCATCAATTATCTCGCTCGAATCTATCATTTCCATCACCACATAATAACATCATACAATCAAACTCTTCTCCAACAAAAAGTGTTGAGTACCTTTTTGAATGATACTTCTTTGCAGAAAGAGAAGACTTAACTCCTACATGCTGCGCTAAAGCTGGGGAAAAGAAATAGGCATTTTTATTAGTGCGCATACACCACTTACCAACTGCATTGTCGCACATTTGGTCGCTATGCCATGTATTATTATTATAGTAGCTAATGAAAGATTGTAAAGACTCATTAGAGAAAATCATTGTAACAGCACCCCAAGTCGTTAGACCGGCGTGATTATTCCAGCCTGCTCGTTCAAAAGTTTCATAATGACTTGGACAATACACTGAGCATACTCCAGTGTTTTCAGGCCAAAGAACACAGTCTAAAAACTGTCTGACGTTTTTTGCAAAGACAACATCATCTTCTATTAGCATGTAATATTTTTTGTTTTGGTTTTGATTAAACATGTCAGTAAGAGACTGCTTGAAGTTTAACCAATTTCCAAATTTGCTAGGTCTTTGAACCCTCTTACTACTCGGCGTGGGTGGCGAATTTGGTTCAGCGAAAACCGTTATATCGCTCCACCCAGCCTTATAGCAAGATTCTATAGTCTTATTCACATATATAGCACCCTCTCTAGGAGCTAACATCAAGCCTACAGACCAATCCTCTAACATTTTGTTGCAATATCCAGTAATAACCCTATTATAACTGCTATTATAATCACTGGTGCAACGCTGATTATTAATAACATTATGTACCTATTAAAACTTTCCCAGTCAGTTGTCCTCAATTTCTGTATTAGGTTTTTCATCTTGTTGACCTTTCTCAGATAACTTTCTGAAGTTTTCAGCAAATTGTTGGAAGCCCTTTACAACCTCTTCTCTCGCTATCGGCCTTGATATTCTCCTAATTGATGAGTGCATCTCTTCTTCTATCATACTTAAAAACATCTCAAGTTTACTTGATGTGTCATTAAGATATGCACTATTCATATACATCTCACGTTCAAGTTGGGTGATTCTTTTTCCTTGTTTATAGTTCGTCAATCCTAAACATCCTATAGTAATTGCCATTATTGCTAGGCAGAGCATGTTTAGTTTTTTCATTTTTTTTCTCTCTTCTTTGCTTTTGTTTCCAAAAACTCCTTTGTTCTCTGTACAAAAAATTGTCAAGCCTTTTAATACCAGTGAAATTCCTATACAACTCTTTTTCTACTGGGCAGTCCATGTAAAGATATGAAGATAAAATTAGTATTAACATTTTCATTTCAAAGCCCTAACAAAGAGAGTTTTTTAAGCAAGTGGATAATTAGCACAAAGCAAATTGTTCCACTTATGTAAAAAGTGTTAGAGCATATAAAATCAATAGTTCTTAAAAAGTTTTTCATAATACACCTCAATGGTTAGTCCTGAAAAACCTCCTAAGAATTCCAATCAATATCACTACAAATTTTGTCTAATGTCTTCCCAAAGAATCCTAGATAATATCATTGATACATCATTATCGCTTGGATAATGAACACCCTGCATTACTCTTGCCTTACCTACTAATCCAGCCGCTTCATAAAAAGCCGCTTTGTGTTCTGGATAATAGCTAGATAACACTTCGGCAATTATAGCACCTTCGGCTTGATGACCGCTTGGGTAAGCTGGTGTTTGATGCGAATCTGTTTGTATCACAGATATTTTATAACCTAAATGTGGAGCTACCTGAAAAGGTCTTGCTCTCTTATGTAAGTATTTTAGTTTCAACCAAATTGGATAAACATTATCTAAAACCTTATCAATTACGTCTGCTGGGTATTTAAGTCCATGACGTTTTAGGTATGGAATAAACATATCTGATACTTCATTATCAACTTTAATAATAAAATCAAAGTCCTTTTTAGATATGTTTTTTGTCATCCTTTCAACAACTTGAAGGTCTAATTTTGTTACGTCACTAGAGTTTAGTGGTGGTGCTGGAATTAATGTTTTCCAGTTGACAGTGACTAGAGGTGTTTTCTTTTTCATCCACCTTTTTTCTTTTTCTGTCGGTTGACCTTCATACTTTATTGAATTTATGTCGTGTACTTTTTCAGCTTTGTTCAGTATGTGTTCGTCCATCCTTTTACCTTTTTACAAGATTGACTCTGCCCCGACTTCCAAAAAGTATCTAGGGCGACCAGACATGTCAGTTCGTTGCGTGTGCTGGTCAATACCAAAATGCTTCAGGAGGGTCGCAGTAACATTTTGTGGGTTGTACGGGTCTGTGAGAGGCTCCTCGGCCTTGCTGGTTGATTTGCCGATTGCATGACCCATTAGGAAGTCTCCACCCGAAATCATTAAAGGTGAAAGTTTAGGCCAATGGTCACGACCAGCATTTGCATTTATTTTATATGTGCGACCAAACTCACCTGTAACAACAACCATAATATCTTTATTAAGACCTTTGTCATGGATGTCGTTAATTAATGCTGTAAGAGCTTTGTCAACTGGAGGAACTCTTCCCTTTAATGACTTTGATATGTTAGAGTGCATATCCCAGCCACCGTATTGGACTGTTATGAATTTAGTGCCTCTTTCGGCAAGCCTTCTAGCAAGAAGCAACTGCTCTCCAATACCGCTCCCGTACTTTTCTAAGTTCTTTGGGTCTTCTTTCTTGACATCGAAAGCACTAGCAATATTACCAAGAAGCATATTGTATGATTGGCTGCGTAAACCACCATCGTCTTGTAACCTATCAAGACCTTTTAACAAATCCTGACGACCGAGAAAATGCTCTTTGTCAACTTTTAACTGTAGGTTTTTAACGCCTTCGCCAGTAGCTTCATAAGGTTTGTAATCAGTACCTAACCAAGCTCCACCATCATAAGTAATGTTGTTGACCCTTACATAAGCTGGCATACCAGTGATTGGATTATTTGACCCATAGGAACTGGCTACCATAGAACCATAAGAAGGATTGTAAGCTGGTGATAGTGGCGTGTTGTCTGTGCTGTTATAACCAGTCATTACCCAATGAGTACCAGTTCTATGGCTAGCATTGCCGTGAGCAAAAGAGCGTACAACTGCCATCTTGTCACCGACAGTTGCTAGATTAGACCAGTCAGCACCTATATAATAACCGCCAGAAGTCTTAACCCATCCATTTATCGCTCTGACATTATCTGGAGCGTCTGGCTTTGGGTCAAATGTTTCTACCTGTGTTGCTCCACCGCCTAGCCAAACCCATATAACAGATTTGTCATTTGGTGATAAGCACAAAGAAGCGTCTTGAGCTTTAACATTAGATAATCCGATGGTACTTAGCCCTGCACTAATACCACCAACCTTCATAAAATTCCTTCTACTAAACTCTATGGTAAACATAGCAATCTCCAATTTGTTTTCATGAACTACTATATTATACACCGTTTAATAAAAAAGGAGGGTTATTTCTAACCCTCCAGCAGTCATCCGCTAACGGCGACTTTTAACAACTCCTCAGAAGTGTCGAATTTCTGGTTATTGAAGCTGTTAAGTATTTTTATTGCATCAGACTTCTTGTACCCCAAATTGACCATAGCAGATAAGCACTCGTTTATAATCATTTGGTCTGTAGTACCTGATTGCTTTACAGGTTTGACTACAGTCTTCTGTCGCAACTCCTTTATCCTCTGCTGTCTCTTTTTACTCCTGTGAATCTCAGCCCTTGTTGGCTTTTTGAAATTAAGTTTAGGTATATCTTTTTTAATATCTTCTTTGTGAACCCTAGAGGAACGCATAAGTTTCAAATCTTTTTGCATTGACTGACATCGTAATTCCATTCTAGTCAAATCATTGATTCGTTCTATTAGTGCGTCCTCTTCTTTTTTACTCTTCAGCGAAGCCCACTTTGTTGATATAAAAACAAGTACCAACAAAGCGAGCATCGCTATAGAGTAGGGTTCTGGATTGAACCCTGAATTCATTAAGCGACTCCTGCTAGAACTTCTTTCTGTGTTCCCATCATCGCTTCCATGTATTCTAGGAATCCCTCACGACTCCATTCTTCAGCATTGTCTTCTTTATGAAGTATGCCATCGAGTTTACCATCATAGATAGCAACAACTTCATATTTGCAACATCGCAGTTTTTGAAACTTGTGGTCTACTGGAACCGAAACAACATCTTCAGGATTAATCTTGACAATAACAACTTGGTCGCCACCATTGTCGCATTTATAACCTTCAACATATTCCAATGCACCAGCATGTAAGCCGCTACCACAGGCTTGGTTGAAATCATCTTCCACTCTATTGCGTGGCATCTCGACAACTTCACCAACTTTGTTGTTTATCTTACCAGTCCACTTGTCGTTAAAGTTTTTATCAACAGCCTTATAAGCCAAGAATGAACCATCCTCTGTAATCGGAAGATGTTTGTTCTCTAAGAATGTATAAAGCTGGTCAATAGAATGTTTGGAAGGGTTCTTCATACAGTTATCTAAGAACTTCAGCATAGGTTGAAAAGGGAAACCCTCTCGCATCATTCCTATGATACGTCTGGATAGAGAGTTGTGTAACTCATCCCCTTTGTATCTAAGAACATCGCCTTCAATATCAACATCGCCATCGGTATATAAAACCATAGCCTTTGGTACATCTGCCAATTCTTTGATTGAATCAGCGTCATTGCTGTTGATTGCGTCTTTGATGGACATGTAATTCGGATGGTCTAACCCAATCGAAAAACTTTCATTGTCAATTACAATAGTGATTACGCCTGTGGCACTAACAATATAATTCATCTTACACCTTCACTTTCTCAATAAGTTCAACATACTCTTTAACTTTGTCTATCTCATGTTCTTGGAACATATACCCTTGTGCGCCATAACAATCTATATTTGGCGTTGTCAGCATGGGGTATCTCTCCATTACCTTTTCAAGCATCTTTGATGTGTTGATATTCGTACCACCTACTTGTAATGATATTATGCCCGAATCTTCTACACTATCGAACATACCACTCAACTTAAACTTCAACTGATTAATTTTTTCAGCATCTTTATCATCATACCTGCTAACAATGCTTCTGACAGAATTTATAAGACTTGAGTTCATGTATGGTAGACGACCAACAGCAAGAAATCTATGTCTAACGTCTATATCATTAAAGGCGTTATTTACACCATCTCTGACAGAAAGATTGTATAGATGTCTGGAATCTTCAAGAATCTCCAAAAACTTTCTTTTGGCAAAATCCCAGAAGTTTTCCCAGCTACCAGAACACTTGGCAAACTTCTTTGTTTTTAGTGTTCTGATTTTTATACCATGCACCTCTACCTCTACACCAAAATGCTTGAGGTAATTAATAACCTCTAAAGCAGAATGAGGGTGACGATTGCAATCATGTTGATTATACCCACAGTGTGGAACCTCGTATTTGTCTATCGGTAAATAAACACCACCCTGTTCTAAGTCTACATCGCAGTCATTCCAGCAATCTCTTGCTAGGTGGGAGTATCTAAAGGAGTCTTTTAGTAAAGCAATCTTAGTTCTTGTGACATACTTTTTATCACCATAGTTGTCTACTGTAGGCTTTGGTAGCGATGAAGAAAGGACACATACGCTCTCTGGCATAGAAAGCACATCCTTAAACTCTTTTATTGCTTCTTCAGTACCACGAATAAGGTATACATTTTGTTTTGTTGACAAGTCTTGAGTAAGACATTTAACCCTGCCTATTGTACCAGTTTTCAAGTCGTCAAAAACATAAGTGCAGTCATCTGAAGAGATGCGAACACCGCAGTCTGAATCAAACTTTACCGAACTTCGGTACTGGTAGTACCTTCTCAAATCTAAGCCTTCAATATCTAATTGGACTTCCAGCCGTTCATCCTCAAATAACTTCTCATTGTTAAACAATAAATCTTCTAGTGATACACTTTTAGTTAGCTGGTAAAGAGTATGACTTTTCTGGTCGTTCATTGCTGTAAACAATGCTCTTGCATCCCAGATATTGTCGCAATCATCAAACTGTTTTTCTATGCACTCAACATAGTTCAGCAACACATAACCCATCTTTGCCAACACCTTGTCGATTGTCGCAGTATCATAAGCTAAGGCTTCTCTACTTGGAGTTACGGATACATCTCCAATATTAAAGTCTATCTCAATGTTGGCACGAAGGAATATGGCTCGATACTTGTGGTCATATTCAACACCACAGCTTGAAGCATCTAATGGGTATCTTATATTACCCATAACGCAATGAGCCTTACCAGTACCTTTTAGCACTCTCCAGCCATTACCCTCGAATAGAACCTCTTGCTTTTCTATCTCAATATCACAGCCGGTAAAAGTGGGAATCCTGTTCCAGTGTCGGAACAATCTTTCAGATTCATCCCTAAACCTCCAAAAGTCATCAGACTCAACAGCAAGAGATATTCTCATGCCGTTTCTTTCATCTGTTTTGTTTTCGCTCATCAATGCTAGTCTTGGGTATCCATTTTCGTCCTTGTAAGCATTGAATATGTAATGAACCCCATAGTAGAAAGATTCTACAGTAAAGCTATCAGCATAAGCGAAGGGGGATTTGCTACCAAGACCCATACAGCCAACAGCATCATTGCTGTCATCTCTGCTAGACTCAAAGTAAGTTGTATATAACTTCATACAATCTTTACTTGATAGCCCTGTACCGTAGTCACGAACCGAGAAAGTTGGATTCGCTACGGTTGGTATGTTTATCACGAAAGGTTCGTCAGGGTTCCCGTTTTCAATATGGGAATCCAAAGCGTTTGTAGAAAGCTCACGAACTACGGCGAGAACTTTATTTGAGTAGAGAGTATCCGAAAGGATGTTGAATACTTTTGGCGATGCCTTAATGCTGTAAGACGATTCTTCAAAAGAACCACTACGTTCAATCGTGTTTTCAATTTGAGGAAGTTTCATTTCAATCTCCAATAACCAGTAACTAAATTCGACACATCGAGTATATCGTCTGATTATGGGCTGTCAATTAAAAAAAATAAAAAAAATCAAAAAGTAGGCGTGGAAGGATTTGAACCCTCGACCTACGGATTAGAAGTCCGTTGCTCTATCCCCTGAGCTACACGCCCTAGTAATCTAAATCAGCTAAAACTAATTCAGTTTCAATAACAGAGTCGCACTGGTTATCTACAACTAGAGGTTCTCTGTCTACAGGAAACCCTTTTTCACTAACAATGAAATGTTCTGATAGCTTGTGCTTGCCACTACCCAGTCTTCTTATAGCTTTCTTGCAAGCATGAATAGGACTTTTGGCATCAATAACTTGTCTTATATTTAAGTTCTGTACATAATACTTAGCCATCTTCTTTGGGCTTTCTGTAAGGTTTTATTCTCTGTCTCGTTTCCCATTGTATTCTGTCTAATTGTTTTTGAACTTTGCTTTCTTCTAAAGTTGCAGCCCTTCTCTTTTTCATTTTCTCTTGTCGCTGCTTCTTTTTCTTTCTTAGTTTGTTTTGTTTTGTCTTTTGTCTGCCCATTTAAGACCTCCTTCCAACCATAAGATAGTTAGGCCACTCAGGTGTCTCTGGAAATTCTTTTAACATCTCTAAGTTAAAGTCTTTCTCAACCTTGTTGATAAACCTTTCTTTTCTAACTTCGTCCCACATATTCATCAGAAGGTATATATTTTTAGATTTTGATAAATACTTTTCATAGTAATCATCTATACCCTTATCATCCATCTCTGATATACAAAATTCGCTTATAACTAAGTCGTATTCTTTTTTATCGTACAATTTCAATTCTTCGGTATTGTTCTTCGTGTTACAAACGGTGTCGCATATTTTATGATTTATGAATGGTGTAGAAAATGATATGTCTGTACCAAAATTTAGTTTTGAAAGATACTTCCTAGCAAGCAGTATAACATTATCCAAGTCAACTAAATGATATTCTTTAAGATTGAAGTATAGACCCATGACAAAGCACAATCCGCCGTAACCCACACCTATCTCGGCAACAGTCTTTCCGTCTAGTGAGCCGAAGTGTTTTTCTATATCACACAGAGTATGAAGATACCTGAGTGTACTTGAGGATATAAGGCCATGCTCACCAGAATCCCACATGTTGTCATCGCTTGGGCTTCCTATCTCATCGTTCTTCTTAAACGATTCCATCATTGCAAGCACATTTGGATGGTTATCTTTTATGTTGTTATACCAAATTTCAGCTTGCCAAGTAGATGCCATTCCAACGATGCTGTTGTAATGAGGTCTTCTCTTAAACTCATCAAATTCTTTGTCGTTCACTAAGCATCTATCAACTTGATTCTGATAATACCTAGATGTAGCTTCATTAACTGTCCACATTTTTCTTTTTCCTTCTAGCAACAACCTTTCTTTCTTCATGTTTCAGCAGTTGCAGTATAGAAAAAGCTATACCAAGCTCTATCGCCCAAGCCAGCAATCCAGCATATACAGCTTCCATTCATTTTTTCCTAGATAGAGACATCTTTAATATTTCACTTTGGGGTTTCTTTATACCAAGCCTTGAAAGATGGTAAACAACCTTTCTTCTGTTTATCTTGAATCCGTACACGCTAGACTTGCTATTCCATATGTCTGTCATTTCTTGAGGAGTGTACACAGACCACATGTCATGAAGAAACTTCTCAAGCCTTGCAAGCTGTCTATCGCTTAGACGATAAAAAGATTCAACCTTCTTAGATAAGCTAAGACGACCCATCTTCTTCT
>CEUO01000289.1_pt1 | contig 14811 bp, 18 predicted proteins | sample 531391 | NCBI WGS metagenome assembly CEUO01 (sample SAMEA2622799, study PRJEB7988) | marine metagenome | isolation source: saline water (ENVO:00002010), including
CCTGAATCATTAGCATCGGCAGCGGGCCCCGCGAGATGGAAAAGCTCCTGCTTTGGTCTGATTGTACTACATCTAGTTTCCCGTTCCGTTTTTATTACAACATATAGTAGTTCCTGTACCTTTATTAATGGAACTGGGAGCTGCCGGTGACGCTTCCTGTTCAGTCTGCTGAGCAGACGAAAAGGTAAGGAAAATGCCATTCCCGTTGTCCTGCAAAAAATTTCGAGCTTCGCTGTTTATATATAAAAGAACTGGCTGCAGGACCTGGCTTCAGGACCCTGTGCCGGTATAATTATGTTGACATTGGTATGGGAGATGATAGGTTCTAGATGGTAGCTCATTAAGATTTCATTCGCATCACATGCAATGGCTCCTGTTTCTTGGTGGGCTGCTTAAAAAGAAAGGAACTTATGCAAACTATTAAAGAATATTTAAAAGAGAAAGAAAAAGAAGATGTAGCAGACATCGCGAAGCATGGCTGCAGCGGAGGTGTGTCTGGTCTGATATACTACACTGAGACTGGTAAATTCTACGATGATCACGTAAAAGAGATTTGGGAGATGCTAGAAGACGCAGCTGACCAGGAGGGACAAACCTTGATGGAAAAGATATTTTCTATTACGAAGGATGAAGAATCCCATAGGACATTCAAGAACAAACTAGTTTGGTGGGCCGTCGAAGTAAGGGCACAGGAGCTGCAGGTTGAAGATGCCGTTTCGGTTGGACAAGCTTTGAAGGATAAGGAAGATAGATTACAATCAGTCACCGGCGCCAGGCCTGAACCAGCTGTGAAAATTCCATAATCCCGTTGCCATGATTTACGCTCTGTATTTGGTAGGTATATTAGTAGTAATGGCATCTGGCCCGGCGCGCTTCCTGTTCTGCTGGGGAACTTTATTTTATCTATACTACCTTTGTTTTTAACTTGACTTATGGTCATGGGATCATTATATTGATTGCAACAAAGGAGTCATAATGGACGAAAAAAAAATAGCAGATGAAATAATGGATAAGTTTATAAAAAACTTTCCTATTGAGTTCACAGCATTGAGAGGCGAAAACACCAATAATTATCACGACATAGATTTGTTTCACAGTTATGCGTGTCATATAGCTATTGATTGTTTTGACTTTCATAGAAATGAACAAAAACAAGAAATGCCTAGTTTGTTTCTAATTCCGTTTGAAAGGAAATTGGTTTCTGAAAGAGGAACTAAATTCATTAACATGGGAAAAGAAGCTGGTGCTTTATCTGATGATAAACCTGATAGCAAATATGCAGTCGCTTACATTGGCTGTAAATTTACTAACAACCTATCTAAGAACATGGGTACAAAAGTAATAGGGGGTTTGCTTGATGACTTAAACGCAAAATATTATGCGTTTGTTTCAGAGGCTTGGTGTGTCAAATCTAAACAAGATACGGAAAAGAATATTCCTATTAAAGAGTTAGATATAACACCTAGTGAACACCCTGATAGAGAAGAAATACTTATGGTAAATACTGTTGATATTAACAACACAAATATCATAACTACAAAACCAATCAGAAATGGTATCCTCATACATAGTGAGGGTAATAGGTCAGAACAAAAAGTTGATAACGATTATAAACATCACGGTCGTTTTTCGAATCTGTTCAATGAGATAAGAGCAGAATCAAAACCTAATTAACTTTCTAAAATCCCGTTCCCGTTTTCAACGAAATCGGGACGGGTTTTTTTTATTCAATATATAAATTTTAGCGCTGGCGCCCGCGGACAGAGTTCAAAAAACCAAGTAAATCAAGGGTTTTTGGTTTGCCTTTCAGGAGTTTGAGATGGTAGAGAATCCCGTTTGGTGTCAAAAACATTAGGTTTTATGCCATTTATTGTTTGAACAGAAGAACTGGCCGATCCGCTTCCTTTCACGCTGGTCTGGAAAACCTGTGGTATCGTGAGGTATAATATGGTATATTTAGGGCAGAAAGATAGAAGAGGTTATTCAAATGCCGTTCTCATAACTAAAAGCTAACAAATTCCCGTTTGTTGTTAATATCAAAAGTTGAGGCGCGGGGTCTGTTTAAAAAAATGGCAGGTCGCTTCGGGACACAGGTTTGTGTGTCGTATTAGACACAACTATAAGTTGTAAATAAATATATATCTTATCTTGACTTATCCTATCTTATGACTATATTAAAATATGAAAGGAGAATATCATTATGTCAAATAATCAAATAGTAGAATTGAAGTCTTTAGTAATGACTTCGAAAGACAATAATGAGATTGTTGAGCGATTAAAATCTTTTCTTGAAAAGAAACAAAGTGAGAAAAGAGTTAATTGGCAAATGTTGGCTTGTTATTTAGACGGAAAAATTTTCGAATTTATACAAGCGAACAAAGATAATGAAGTTGTTATGAAGTTTGCAACAGAACTTGTTGAAGAACTTGCAGAACAATTCAATCTTACTCGCAACTTATAAACCTAATCATTAACTTAACAAGCTAATGAAATCACCGTAAGTGGAAGGAAGACGTTGGACTATCAACGTCTTCCTTTTTTTTCCTTATTCAATAGAGATACTAGACTTCCAAATTTCCCTAACCCATTTTGACAACCCCACCCACCCCTTTATACGTTGATGTAACTTGTTAAAAACCTTTAGTTGCAAGATATACAAAAACATTTATACTGAAATACTTATGGAGCTAGATCAATTACCAAGAGAAAAGCTAGAGAAGATTAAACAATACTTAGATGCTCAAAAAATATTAAAAAGCAGAACAGATTTTTTATATTTTGTGACTCAAGTTTGGCCTGACTTCATTTACAGAAAAGCTAAAAATAAGTCTCAATGGGGCCACCATCAATTAATTGCTGAGAAATTTGATAGAATAGCTGATGGTTCTCTTAAACGACTTATTGTTAATATGCCTCCACGTCATACAAAATCTGAGTTTGCATCTTATTTATTACCTGCGTGGATTATGGGAAAGAATCCTAAAGCTAAGATTATGCAAGTTTCGCATAATGCAGAATTATCACAACGTTTTGGTCGGAAGGTGAGGAATCTTGTTGACTCGGAGGAATATAAAAAAGTTTTTCAGAATGTAACTCTTTCACAGGATTCCAAGGCTGCTGGACGTTGGGAGACGAATCAAGGAGGGGAGTACTATGCTGCTGGTGTAGGTGGTTCCATCACGGGACGTGGTGCTGATGTACTAATTATTGATGACCCACATACCGAACAAACTGTTACTTCAAAGGAATCTTTAGAAAAGACTTTTGAGTGGTATACATCTGGCCCCCGTCAAAGATTACAGCCTGGTGGTTCCATAGTCTTAGTAATGACACGTTGGGCTCAAAATGATTTAACAGGGAAGTTAATTCGCGAACAGCGGAACCCAGGTGCTGATCAATGGGAGGTAATTGAATTCCCTGCGATCATGCCGAATGATAAACCCGTATGGCCTGAATACTGGAATTTGGAGTCCCTACTTGGAACAAAAGCGTCTATACCAATTTCAAAATGGAATGCGCAGTATATGCAAAATCCTACTGCAGAAGAAGGAGCAATTCTTAAACGTGAGTGGTGGCAAGTATGGGAAGGAAAAGGATTACCAGAATTGAAACATGTCATTCAAAGTTATGACACAGCTTTTTCTAAAAAAGAAACTGCAGACTATTCTGCTATAACTACATGGGGAGTATTTACTCCATTTGAAGATTATAAACCTGCTATAATATTATTAGATGCTTTAAGAGGAAGATATGATTTTCCAGAACTTAAGATGATAGCTTTTGATCAATATCGGTACTGGGACCCAGAAACGGTGATCGTGGAGAAGAAGGCTACAGGAGAACCCCTGATCCAAGAAATGAGAAAAATGGGTGTTCCAGTAGTAGAATTTGTCCCTGTAAAAGGAAAAGATAAACACGCACGAGTTCACGCCTGTGCTCCTATATTTGAATCAGGACAAGTGTTTTATCCTGAAGGAGAAAGGTGGGCTGAAGAGGTTATTGAGGAATGTGCTGCGTTTCCGTTTGGTGAGAATGATGACTACGTGGACAGCACCACCCAAGCTGTGCTAAGGTATAGAAAGGGAAATTTTGTACAATTATTTTCCGATGAACAGGAAGAGCCTAAAGGCAAAAGGGGAGAGAGGCCTAAATATTACTAATGGATCCAATTAAAAAAGAAATTTCTAAATTAATTTTTAAGACGGCTAAAGAAGCTTTTCGTAGAGGTTATCGAGCCCATAAGAAAAGTAAAAAGCAACATGAGGCTTATAAAAGTAAATACAGGAGGGGTCACGACAGCGAAGGAGTTATTCCTTATAGCAAAGAAGCTATTAAAAAATCAATCAGAAGTGTTAAGTTTCAAGGACGAGCTGCTAAACTAGCTAAGAAAGAAAAGAAGCCAGCTGGGTCTAAAGCACCTACTATTAGTTTTGTTGGAAAAGGATATCAAGGAGATAAAACTAAAAGTATGCAAGTGCCTATGATTACTAAACTTGAAAGAAGAGAAATACAAAAATCTATTGGTAGATCTGTAAAAAAATTTATGAAAGAAAAAGTTGGTAGAAAAGCTAAAGGTGGTCTTACACAAGGTGGAAGAGGAAAAGGACCTCGTAAAAGTGAAGAAGAGTATTATTTTAAATTTAGAGAAGAAATGGACAAGAAAAAAAAGCGAGACCAATGGAGAAAAGATATGGAAAAAGATTTAGAGCACCATAGACAAGAAAAAAAAGGTGTGTGGGTAAGTAAAGGTGGTTTACTTATAAAACCTAAATTAGCTAAGCGAGGTTTCTAATGATGCAAAGACCTAAAAAAAGAGAAACTATTGTTCCTCCTAAAAAACCTTATACCAAAGATCAATTTTTTAAATCTACTGTTTTACAATTAAAAGGAATGTCGGGAGGAGTGGATAGAAATTATGTTAGAAACAATATTATAGAAAGAGCCAATCGTTTAAGTAATCAAGGAGTTTCTAAAAAAGAAATAGTAGGAATTATTAAAAAAGCTAAAACAGCTCATGGAGATTGGTTAAGAAATTATAGAACCAGAGAGCGAAGGAAGTATTTTTCAAAATGATAGATCAATTACCTAAAATACCTGATGATGATGAAGTAGTTATAACTGAAACTGAAGTAAAACAAAAACCAGTTACATTAAGTGATCTTCCTCCTCCAGGAGCAATATTACAAAGATCTTTAACGGACAGAGAAATACAAGCATTAAAGAACCTGGGTCCGCAGTCCATAAATCTATTAAATGAAATCTCGAAAGATCTTCTTCCGGTATGGGGAGAAGCAAGAGCAATGGATTACACTAATAAAGAAATTGAAGGATTTAAACAAGCTATTGAAGAAGGAGATGTTGGAGGAACTATTACTCATGGTATTGGAATTCCTGTTATGTCGGCTGGATCTTTACCGTGGTGGCTAGGTGGAGGAGCAGGTGTTGGACTGGGATACATGTATAGAAAAGGTATTATGGAAGGATATAGAAATTTAACATCTAGATTTAGAAAACAACAGTTAGATACCCCTAGTACTCAAAATAGACTTTCAGATACTGAAATGAGGGCTTTACCAGGTGAACAAATAAGATCTTATATTCAATGGCTAAGAGGATTACCAGAAGAAAGACTGAGTGGAAGTGAACGAATGATTAATAACAATTTAATAGAATTTAGAAACACTATTGCAGTTAATCCAGTTTTAATGAGGGAGTTAGATGCTTCTTATGGGTCTACCAATACTATGACCAAAGTTGGTAATTATCGTGCTCAGAAAAAAGCATTACGTGAAGAACAAGGACGATCAGAGGAGATATTAGCCCAAGGCAATCTACCCACTAAAATAGGTGAAAAATTTAATTATGGTGAAAGTAAAAATCCAATTAGACAAGGATCTCAACAAAATGTAAGTGAGTTTACAGGTTCACGAGCCTACGATGTTATTGCTGCAGAAAACTTTAAAAACATGAACCCTACGCAAATAACTAATAGAATAATTAATTTAATTAAAACTGGTAAAGTATCTAGAGAAGAAATATTTGATGCAGGGATTCTTAAACTAGATGAAAACTTTAAACCTATTGGTGGTGCATTAGCAAATCTGCCAAAAGAATTTAAAAATATAGGATTTAATAAACAAGATATTCTTAAGATGCTTAAAAATGCTCCTGCTTCAAGGCTAAAAATAAATACATACGGAGGGGGTGTGGTACCACTAGGTGATGACTTTTATGATTTATACGCTTCTACCGACAGAATGGGTAATAGTCTTAAAATGATGCTTGAAGAACAAATATTTAAAACAACTAACACAGCTCAAAGAGGCCAGTTAAATAAACTGCAAGAAAAAATCAAACAATTAGAAAGTGGATTAACTAATAAAGCTAGTGCTTCTCCAGGTAGACAAGCGAATATAACAGGTTGGGGAGATGATTTAGAGATATTAACTACGGCTCTACCTACTTTACCAGATGGTGCTCAACAAATTTTAAGAGGTTATATAAGTAACATTCAAAAATTAAAACCTTATATAAGTGCTCAGAAAAAACGAGGTTTTAAAGGTAAGACACAGCACGATAGTGTTACAACTAAAGGAGGATATGATTATCAAGAAAAAGTAATTTATCTTGATGAAGCTATTCCATTTAATAGTGAGAAAGGAAAAAAAGTTTTTTCTTCTCATTTTAAAGAACCTAATCCTACAGTTCATATAAGATATAAAACAAGATACAATGACAAAGGACAGCCAGTATACGCGATTGAAGAAATTCAATCAGATACTCTACAAAAGTTTTGGGACAAAGGCAAAAAAGACATGAGAGCAGCTATGGATAGTCCTTATGGTAAAAGTTTAATAGAAGCAATCATAAGAAGAAAGATGACAGAACTAAATGATGCTCAGGCACCTTTACTAAATGCAAGTAAAAAAAGATCATTGTCAGATGCTGAGGTAAAACAATTACAAAAATTAGATAATGATAAATCTTTTTTACGAAAGTATTTTGTAAGATCAGAATTAATGGATGAAGCTGCTATAAAAAAAGTAACTGACATAATTAGAAAAGACACAAATAAAAATCCAGATTTTTTTCCTTACATGAAAAGTTATTATGAACTTGCTCTTAAAACAATGGTTGATGATGCTATTAGATCAGGTAAAGCAGGTGTAAGTATTGTTCCAGTAGCAAAAAATACTCACCACACAAAAGATAAAGGACATTACTTATATTATGGAGATAACAAAGGAACAAAGGTAAAAGGTATGGATCAAACAGCGTTACCTCCTCCAGGTAAAAAAAAATCAGCTCTTGCAGTTTACCCTGCAACTTTAGAAAAAATAGCTAAACAAATAAAAGCTGATCATGGAATAACTTTAAACGTTAAACGAACAAAAATGTTTAATGAGCCTTCGACTGCAAATCGTCCTTATCAGATTCTAGATCAAGATGGAGAACTTATTGCTTCTTTTAAAACAAAAGCTAACAGAGACTATATATTAGATAAAAAAAATGCTGGAGCTGGTAAAAGAGGCACTGTTGATTTTGAAAAAGAATTTGTAGCCAAAGATATTACCGCTGGACCTAAATCAGACAAAGAAGCTTTTTGGGGCTATACTTTAGAAATACCGCCTGGTGCAGCTAAACAGTTATCAAAGAAAAAAATGAGAACTTATAAAACAGGTGGTTTAGTTGCAATACAGCCAAAAAGAGAGTATTTTGCTCCTATATTTTAATTATGAAAAACTTAGCTAAATTACACTTGCAGCAAGCACAAATGAAAGGTAAAACTAAACCTATGATGAGTGCAAGAACAGCACGAGCTGTTCCTCAACTCAGAAAGGTGGCTAAGCGATTGAGTGGTTTTGGTAAAGGAGGATATGCAACAGTTATACGTCCTAAGCCAACATATAAAGGTAAAGTTTTAAAACCTAAACCTATTAAACCTAAAAAAGGTTGGGGAATTACTAAGTGGGGTAAAAAATAATGGCAGATCCAAAAAACTTAGTAGAAGTAGAAGAACAAGAAGATTTAGAAGTAGAAACTCCTACAGGTTCTCTTAATGAGGACATTGATGTAATTGAAGATGAAGCTGGTAATGTTTTATCTGGTGAACCAGCTCCTGAATTACCTCAAGAAGATTTTTATGCAAACTTAGCAGAATTTTTAAGCGATCAAGATTTAAAACCTCTTGCATCTAAACTTTTAGCAGATTTTAAAGATGATTCATTAGCAAGAAAATCTTACATTGAAACTTATACAAAAGGATTAGATCTTCTTGGTTTTAAATATCAAGATGTAACTAGACCTTTTATTGGAGCATCGGGTGTAACTCATCCATTGTTAGCTGAAGCAGCTACACAATTTCAAGCTCAAGCTTTTAAAGAACTTTTACCATCTGAAGGACCAGTAAGATGTCAAGTGGTGGGTAAAGAAACCGCCGAGACTATAAAACAAGCTAATCGTGTAAAAGATTATATGAACTATCAAATTACGGATGTAATGGAAGAGTACACTCCTGAGATGGATCAAATGTTATTTTTTTTACCTTTAGCAGGTTCTACTTTTAAAAAAGTTTATTACGATCCAGCAGCTCAAAGATGTAAAGCTACTTTTATTCATGCAGAAGATTTAGTTGTTCCTTATAATGCATCTGATCTTTATGAAGCAGAAAGAATTTCAGAAGTACAAAGAGTAACTAAAAATCAAATTAAAAAAAGACAAGCTTCAGGGTTTTACAGAGACGTAGAATTACCAGAACCTTTTTTTAGTGAAGATAGAGCAAGAAAAAAATATCAAGAACTTGAAGGAGTAACTCCTCAAAAATATCAAGAGCTATATAATTTTGTAGAAATGCATGTTGATTTAGATTTACCAGGATATGAAAGTGAAGATGGAGTTAAAATTCCTTACGTTGTGACTATGGATCAAGATAGTATGACTATTTTATCTATATATAGAAATTTTAAACCTGATGATCCAACTAAAAAAAGAATACAACATTTTGTTCATTATAAGTTTCTCCCAGGCTTAGGCTTTTATGGCTTTGGCCTTATTCATATGATTGGTGGATTATCTAAAGCAGCAACTGGTGCGTTAAGACAGTTATTAGATGCAGGTACTTTAGTTAATCTACCAGCAGGATTTAAATCAAGAGGATTGAGAGTAAGAGATGATGCGGAACCTCTTCAACCAGGAGAGTTTAGAGATGTAGATGCTCCTGGAGGAAATATTAGAGATCAATTTCAATTACTTCCTTTCAAAGAACCAAGTCAAACTTTATTTTCTCTTTTAGGTTTTTGTGTAGACGCAGGAAGAAGATTTGCAGCAATTGCTGATTTACAAGTTGGAGATGGTAATCAACAAGCAGCTGTAGGTACTACTGTTGCATTACTTGAAAGAGGATCAAGAGTAATGTCAGCTATTCATAAACGTGCTTATTATTCTATGAAAGAAGAATTTAGAATAATGTCACGAATATTTGCAGAATATTTACCACCAGAATATCCTTATAATGTAGTAGGTGGAACTAGAACTATTAAAGTACAGGATTTTGACGATAGAGTAGATGTAGTTCCTGTAGCTGATCCCAATATATTTTCTATGTCACAAAGAGTTACTTTAGCTCAAACAGAGTTACAATTAGCTCAAGCTAATCCACAAATTCATAATATGTATGAAGCGTATCGAAGAATGTACGAAGCTTTAGGAGTAAGAAATATAGATGGGTTATTACAGCCAGAGCCAGAACCACCTAAACCTATTGATCCAGCATCAGAAAATACAGCTGCCTTACAAATGCAATTACCAAAAGCATTTCCTGAACAGAATCATGACGCTCATATGAATGCACATATGGCATTTATTAAAACTAGAATGGTTCAATCTAATCCTCAAGTGTATGCTTTATTACAGGGACATATTTCTGAACACGTTAGTTTAAAAGCTAAACAACAAGTTTCTGAAGCATTTTCTCAACAACCTGAATTAGTGGCTTTAGCACAATCTAATCCAGAAGAATTTGAAATTCAATATGCAGCAGCAGTAGCTGATCAAGTTGTATTATTAACTAATGAATTAGTAAATCAAGAAATGCAATTCTTAGGACAAATGAATCAAGACCCATTAGTAATGTTAAAACAAAGAGAATTAGATTTAAAAGCACAGGACATTCAACGTAAAGCACAAGAAACTGCTGAAAGACTAGACGTAGAAACTAATAAATTCCAAGCACAACAAAATATTGCAGAAGACAAACTAGACTTGGCAGAAGAAATTCAACGTGGTAAATTAAAACTTCAAAGGGAGCAGGTCAAACAAAAGGGAGATAAATAATGGCAAAAGATTACGGACCACATAGTAAAGGACCAACTGGAACTCCTTCAGGAAGACCTAATCCACATACAGATACAGGTTATTCGCATTCTACACCTGTAAATACTAGTACTAATACAGGAGGCAATGGTAACAATACTGTTACTACCGGTGGTACCGGTGGTACGGGTAACGGTTCTCCTGATTATAAAGATGTGCCTTTTAAAAATCCTTTTCCTACAATAGGTCCCTTAACTATTTTAGGTAATATGGGAGCAAAACATGCTTATAAAAGCAGACAAAAATTTGCTAGAAAAGAAGGATTATATAGAGATTACTATAGAGCTAACAAAAAACCTCTGCAACCTAATTCTCCACTTGGAAAAAAATATTTAAAAGAAGCTGGTTATGGTAAAACAACACCTACAAGCGGTGGTAGGGGCAATAATGTAATGACATGTCCTGATGGAACACCTCCTCCTTGCGGAAGTGCCACGCCTACAAAACCTAAATCCGTAACAGCACCTTATAAACCTTATTACATGGGTTTTGATTTTCAAAAACCAATGGATGCAAGCACTCACAGAGCTTTGCCAATGAAAAAAGGTGGAATTTTAAAAGTAGCCAGTAAATTAAAAAAAGCTTCTAAAGCTCATGCATCTCAAGCACAAACTTTAGAAAAACTAGCTAATATGAAAAAAGGTGGTTTATCTGGTGGTAAAAGATATGGACCTCCTCCTAAAAAAGGACCTAATCCTCATGGAAAATGTCCTTTTAGAGAAGATGGAATACGTGGAGTAGGTGCTGTTCAACCAGGAAGAGGGGTTAAATTTGTCGGGGTTAAATAATTTAGCTTATTTTGCCGGTATTTTAGATGGTGAAGGTAGTTTTTTTAAAGAAAAAAACAGAGGCAAAAATTATTACCCTACAATTTCATGCGAAATGACTGATAAAGATGTTATTTTAGCATTAAAAAAGTATTTTAAAGTAGGGCACGTTAATGAATTCCCTCCAAGACAAAAACATTGGAAAACTTCGTATCGTTGGAGAGTCAGAGGAGCCAGTGCAATAGATATATTGAAAGTTATTAAGAAATATCTTAGTATAAGAAGAAAAGAAAAAGCAAATTTTTTAATTAAGGAGTTTAAATATGTGGTTAAGCGCAATTAAACTAGCAATAAACGCGGGAAGTAAAATTTACGCTAACAAGCAGAAGACGAAGATGGCTATGTCAGATGCACAATTGATGCATGCTGAACGACAAGCGCGTGGCGAAGAATCTTACCAAGGAAAATTATTAGAAGCTCGTCAAAACGACTACAAAGACGAGGTGGTCCTTGCGATTTTGACCCTGCCAATTTTGGTGCTCGCATATGGGGTCTGGTCGGACGATCCGGCAGCTATGGATAAGATAAATATTTTCTTTGAGCACTTTCAATCTTTGCCGAAATGGTTTACAAATCTCTGGATTCTTGTCGTGGCGAGCGTTTTTGGTATTAAGGGAACTCAAATCTTCAGGAACGGCGGAGGTAAAAAATAATGCCATTCAGATCAGAAAAACAACGTAGATATTTATGGAAGAATCATCCTAAGATTGCAAAAGATTGGACAGATACTTACGGAAGTAAACCACAGCCTAAGAAAAAAGCTGAAGGTGGAACAATAAGAAAAAGACACGCTACAGGACGTAATACAGCATATGAACTAGCAGATTTGCCTTTAAGCAAATCTGAATGGAAAGCGCTTCAAATAACACTTGAAAAACAAAAAAAAGGGAAAGAAGCTCTTACAGGAAAATCACCTTCTTATTTGAAAGGAAAGGAAAAAGCTAAAGAGCATAAAGAAAAAATACAAAAATTGGGAAAGAAAGCTTTGGGTTATGTAGAAGGGTGGATCGGCAAGAAAAAAGGTGGAAGTGCTAAAAAAAATGGACCTGTTCGTCCAATACATATTCCTTGGGACTCACAAAAAAAGAAACAAGCTGGTGGTCTAGCGAAAAAACCAAAACACAAAAAACATAATCCTCACCTTATGGAACCTTATCATGGTAGTTATATATCAGGAACTGTAGATGGAAAAAAATTGTCCAATCCATCTTACAGAAAATATTATAAAGGACTTTTAAAAGGAATGAAATAATGGCAAAACCAGGATTATACGCAAATATACATGCGAAAAGAAAAAGAATAAAAGCGGGTTCTAAAGAAAAAATGAGAAAACCAGGAAGTAAAGGTGCTCCTACTGCAGCACAATTTAGAAGATCTGCAAAAACCGCTAAAAAAAAATAATGGTTGAAACAGCGATTTCTCGAAGTAAAAAAAATTACAGACCTACTAAATCTGGTGCAGGTATGACACGAGCCGGTGTTGCTGCTTACAGAAGAGCAAATCCTGGTTCTAAATTAAAAACAGCTGTAACAGGAAAAGTAAAAGCAGGTTCAAAAGCTGCTAATAGACGTAAGTCTTATTGTGCTAGAAGTGCTGGTCAACTAAAAAGATCCTCAGCTAAAACTAGAAATGATCCTAATTCTAGAATACGTCAAGCACGTAGAAGATGGAAGTGCTAGTGGATTACCATACAATCAAATTTATTCAAAATAAACTGTTAAAACCGAGAATAGAAGCTCTCACACAGAAGATAAAATTAGGTGTTGACACGTTTGACGAGTATAAGTATATAATAGGACAAATCAGATCGAATGAAGATCTGCACAGGGACTTACAAGACCTGCTGAAGAAACAGGAGCCAAATGAAGACACAGACCAAGGAAGTACCGAAGCATAATGAAGGCTTGCTTAATGCGTACAAATCAGAAGAAGAAGTAAAAAAACTATATTTAGATCCTACAGCAATTGATAAGAAGTCTATTGATAGACTTCCTCAGCCTACAGGATATAGAATTTTAGTTTTACCATACAGTGGTCCTAAAAAGACTAAAGGTGGAATTATTTTATCTGACAAAACTCAAGAAACAATTCAAATGACAACTGTATGTGCATATGTACTTAAAGTTGGACCCTTAGCTTACAGAGATAGTTGGAGATTTCCAACTGGTCCCTGGTGCAAGCAAGGAGAGTGGGTAATCTTTGGAAGATATGCTGGTTCTCGTTTTAAAATAGAAGGTGCTGAAGTCCGAATACTAAACGATGATGAAATCATCGCAACTATCAGTAATCCAGAGGATATACTGCATTTATACTAGGAGATAAATATGGCACAAACACAAATAAATAAAGGAGATGTTGAAGTAGACTTAGATACAGATGATGTAAAAGCTCAAAATATTCAAGTTGAACCAGCAAAAATTGAACCTGAAGAAAAAGAGGTTAGTTTACAAAAAGAAGAAGTAGAACAAGAAGGTGCAGAAATTAATAGAGATCAAACACCTATTGATGTTGTCACTGAATCTAAATTTAAAACTGAAGAAGATGATGGTTTTGATTTAAATAAAGCTTCTGACTCTGTTCAAAAAAGAATAAATAAACTTACTCGACAAAGACGTGAAGCAGACAGAAGAGCAGATGCTGCTTTACAATATGCTCAAGGTTTAAAATCAGAAATTAACAAATTCCAAAGTCAGTATCCTAAAATGGAGGAAAACTACTTAAATGAATTTGAAAAACGACTTCAAACAGATGAGGTTGCAGCTAATTCTTTATTGCAAAAAGCAATCGAAGGACAAGATGCAAAATCAATTGTTGATGCGAATCAAAGACTTACTCAGTTAGCTATTGAAAAAGAAAGGCTATCTCAAACTAAGTTTTTGAAGGAACAAGAGGCTAAACAACCAGCAGCCGAAATGATTCCACCTCAAAATAGTACCCTTCAACCACAAGGACCAAGTATTAAAGCTCAAGAATGGGCTGATAATAACCCTTGGTTTCATGAGGACGATGTTATGCACGATGCTGCTATAGCGATCCACAAGAATTTATTGAAAAGTGGGGTTGCAGGAGACTCAGATGAGTATTATAACCAACTAGATAAGCGAATTAGGAATTATTTTCCTAATAAGTTTAATCAACCTCAGGAGCAAAGGAAGCCCGTCCAAACCGTTGCACCTGCTGTGCGTAACCAAGGTGGACGCAAAACCGTGAGACTCACCAAATCACAAGTAGCAATAGCTAAAAAATTAGGGGTGCCACTAGAGGAATACGCGAAATACGTTAAATAGGAGATATTATGAAAAAAAATAATACAACGTCATCGCGCGAGTCTGAGATGCGTGAAAAAGTTAAAAGAAAAACAGATTGGACTCCACCATCAAGTTTAGATGCTCCGCCTGCACCTTCAGGCTATGTTCAGAGATGGATAAGAGCAGAAACCATGGGTTTCATGGATTCAGCAAACGTCTCTAAAGCTTTAAGGGAAGGTTGGGAATTTGTCAGAGCCGAGGACATAGTAAAAGAAATCGGTCCACATGACTACCCAACAATTCAGGAAGGTAAGAATAAAGGGATCATCGGGGTTGGTGGCCATTTGCTTGCAAGGATACCGGAA
>CEUO01027495.1_pt1 | contig 14804 bp, 17 predicted proteins | sample 531391 | NCBI WGS metagenome assembly CEUO01 (sample SAMEA2622799, study PRJEB7988) | marine metagenome | isolation source: saline water (ENVO:00002010), including
AATAATATAAGGAAAAGATCAGATCCTTGTTTTCAAAACATCTTTAATTGGAATTGATTTGCTAGGATCTTCTGGAACAAGTTCGTCCTGTGGAAGGAATGAATCATATTCCAGAGGATAACGACCTGTTCTCTTTTTGTATGCCCATGCAGCGTCTAAAGCTTTGTTTAGTTTCTGCAATTTCTCATACTCAGCATAACGTGCATCCATAGTGGAATTACCATCCAATGGCTGATTCACATGAACAAAACCATGTGATCCCTTACCAGTTTGAGAAATTTTCTCAATGGCGTAAGTGAATTTTTCTTTCAACTTACCTGGCCCGATAACCCAACCATGAGTACCACGTTTTGAATCTACTTGACCTTTTACAGTCGAACCTAATACCTGAACAACAAATTCTTCAGCTTGATCGGCTAACCATTCTGTGTGATCCGTTTTTACATCCGTCTTACGAATGGTCTTAGCAACAATACCTTTATACTTTGCTTTTGATATTGTTGTATGTTCGTCAAGATAATTTGTAATTAACTTACGAACTTCATCAACATGAAGATCGCCTGGATTACCCCAACGGCCTTTTTGAAGCATTTCTTTAAATGCTGCAACCATATCTTTAGAATCTAAAGGTTTGACATTTCCTATGGTATCATTAGAATCGAAACCAATGTCATACTTTGCCCAATCATCTTGAATTTCTTCATAAATATCAAATATCCATGATTCAATTCCTAGTGTATCAAAAGACCAAATCCTGTGATTACCAACATTACCCATACGATACCAATACTTGCGACCGTTAGCAAAAATTGGTTTTGATAATTTATAAATTGCAGGAAGGGGTTTATCGTACAGAATACCATGTTTTAAGATAACAGGCATGATTTGTGTTTCACAATGACTCGTGTCTGGCTTACTACCTAAACGAATACTGTTTGTGTAACCAATATCTGCTTTGGTAATAATTTGATGCTTGTGATCGACATAAATATCCTCAATGTCAATAATTTGTCTACCAAGATACTTAGAGTAATTTCCCCATTCTGCATCGGGTATGTTTTTATTCTCAGCATCAAGATCAATTACCTTTCCGCATTTTGTCGTTACAGTTTTTTTCAATACACCTGCTAGTACAACTTCTTTCTTTTTCATTTGAATCTCCTAATTTTCTTTAATCTACTCTGCGGATGAAACATCCCTAAAAGCAAATTAAAAATTAATAATTCATTATGATTTACATAATGATAAAACCATTATAACATAATATATATAAGACCACAAGGAACTAATGTCTTTAAATACAATAATTTATAGACCTCCTCAGATCCCGCAGAATCGCCTTTAATTAAACTCGCACTCCATCATTAGCTCCGTCAAACAGGCCACCATATTGACCTCTTGATCGGCCACAAAGGCCGATTTATATGAATAGTCTGCTATAGTCAAAACAGCCTGGGGGATAGTGTTTTTATTCATTTTTGAAAATAAAGAATCATATATTTGGCGATATAATCGCACATGGTCATTATCCACATTTTCCGCCACCCACTTTCTCATTGAAGTAAAATCTTTATTCTTTAAAAATCCAAGCAACTCATTAATACTTTCATCCGACGAGGAATCCAAAATACTTGCATCAATAGAACCACCTATCGAATGTTTTTGTAATTCATTTAATACCCTTCTATAATCTGGAAAGAATTTTACAACCAACTGTGCAATAACATCTGGTTTATATTTTATTCCTTCACCATCCAATATACTTAATGCTATTCCAGAAAACTTTTGTGCTAACTCTGGTTTTTCTTCTTTTTTAATTCTAAAATCAATAACCGAACATCTGGACTGTAAGGCAGGAATAATTCTATTCTTATAATTACAAGTAAATATAAAACGACAATTATTAGAAAATTGTTCTATCAAACCACGCATAGCTGGTTGGACAGAATCTTTATTCATATAATCTGCTTCATCAATAATAATAACTTTCTTACCACCGGATAGACTAACCGTAGAAGCATAACTTGTTATAGTAGTTCTTAAAGTATCAATCATACGTCCTTCATCACTACCATTAATCATTAACCAATCACATTTTAATTGGTTACATAAAGCCTTTGCTACTGTAGTCTTTCCAACACCTGATGTACCAAACAATAAAAGATTAGGCAATTCACCAGAATCCACAATAGATTGAAAAATATCTTTTGTAGAATCTGGTAAAATACAATCATCAATCATATCAGGACGAAACTTTTCAACCCATAATAAATTATCTTTCATCATTATCCTTTATAGAATTTGTTTATCAGTTTCTTCAATAGTCATATGACCTACAAATGGTTTTTCTTCTACTACTTCAGCACCTTCAGTCATTTTTTTCATTTGACTTTCAACTTTAGGATCTTGACCTTGTTCTGCAATAGCCTCAAGTTTTTCTTCATCCAATTTTTTAGTAACTGTACCTGATGTCGCTGCATCTTCCATTGCTTTATAATCTCTTTGTGCATCAGGACCGAAATATCCTTCCTTGACACAAGACTTAAAGTTTTCAAATAAAGTTTGCATTACTTCAGGATCTTTTTTTGCCCATGCGGCAGCAAATAAAAGAACAGGAGAAATCATTCCCTTATCATCTATCATCGGTCTGCCATTAAGACCAGCTAACTGCAAACTACCATCTTTTTTAATTGCAATAGCAGTATCACCCTTTCTCAATTTCAACATTTCTCTTGCCATATTACCATCCTCTATTAATGTTTATATTACCTCTATTCCTTCCATTACCAAATCCAATATTAAAATTTATATTACCACGAACTCTTGGATTAGGTCTCCAATTACCAACATTATTAGATATATAAGGGCCAGGACAAACTGGATTACATCCATATAATTGCCTTGACAATCTATCTGCTTTTTGCCAAACCCTTTCATTAGATGAAAGTGGTCTATTTCTTACTTGTACTGGTATATTTTGTGGAATATTTGATCTTGCTTTAAATACAACATTTAAAACATTCAATCTGCCAAAAAGTTTTTTATCTAATCTATATCTAAAAAGTTTACTAAATGTTTTTATATCCACAACAGCCTTTACAATAATATCATTATTACGATTAACAACTTTATCAACTGTTGTATGTCCTACACAACCATCCTTTTTACAAATCACTCTTTCAACATAATGCTTATACACACTATAAAACTTAATTGGAAGATTATCTATACTCCTTCCTTTATATGTTGCTTTTATATTAAAACTTAAAAGATTATTTTTTGATTCTTCATCAACTTTTTCAAGTTCGATATTATCAACAATTTCTTGTATCTTTTCTTGAAACAGAATATTATATTGTTTATCCTCTATTTCTGATTCTCTAGGATCTAATATAACACTTTTATAGGTTTGAATATAAGGAAAAAGTTTAGAACTCTCTTTATAACCATCATAATAATATACTAATGCCTTTACAGGATCACCATTAGAATTATATGTATCACCCTGTCTCATTGTCATGGCATTCTTTGTAAGTATATTATTAATGATTATATTAAGAGTATCTAATATATATTTTCTTTTAATTACAACTAAAGAATAAAATACATTCTTACTTTCATCATACCAGCCATCTTTAACTTGAGAACCTTCTAAAAGAAAATCAGTTTCGGAAGTAATAGTTGATTCAGAAAAAGATTTATCTGTACTATGATAATCATTAATTGAAGAATTAATTTTAACTCTAATACTTTTAATCAATTCTGCTCTTGCCGATTCACTTGCTGAAACATAATCATTATCCGAAACACCTACACCAATCAGGTACTGGTTAGGGTCATATAAAGAATGACCCCTTCCCAATACCCAATTTGGTGCTGGGGATGCTTCAACAATAGAACAAACAAACAACAATATGAATGTAAGTAAATATCTCATTAGAATAACTTATCTTCATCTGCAAAAAGTTTTTCAACTTCCTCTTCCATTTCATTATGGAGTTTTTCTGCTCGTGATTTAATATCCTCACGAACCTTTTCTGGTAATTGTTTAAAATTCTCATTAGCCTCAACATTCTTTTTAAAGGCTTCATAATCTAAACGTGCCAGAGAAAGAAATTCCCTGCGTTCTGGAATTTCAAAATGATCTATAATCGTTACACCACGCATAGTTTGTGAAACAACAACCTTTAATGCAACTTCTGCGTTCTGATCCTCACTAGAATTTTTAAAACTACCAGCAGTAGTATGTGCTTGATAATCTTTAGTCAAAGAAGCAAGATAATATTGAAATACTTTTGCTAAATCAGCACGAGCTCTGTCATCAGCAACAGTTCTTTGCAAAGAATAATTCTTAATACCAGTTGCAGAACCAACACCAAAAAATGCTTTACCCTTGTCATCAGAGTATGCACCAGAACCTTTTAATACCCAATCAGGTGCTTTATATTCAGCAAGTGCTTTTGGTGCATCCGGGATTGTTTGTACACCAGTACAAGCATTAATAGATAACATCAAAAATAAAATCATAATATAGTTTTTCATTGTGAAACCTCTCTTTCCATTTCTTTAAAAAGTGCATTTTTCTTTTCTCGAAAAATACGGTTTAATTCAAAAACATAACCCCGACTATGCTTTATAATGGAGTCAATTTCTTTTTTATATTCCGCATCTGATATTCTACCAGTATTATAGCGAGAACATAATTCTTGATACTCAGCAACCATATGTTGCAAAGCATCATTCCATTGAGTTCCTTTTGCAGAACCCCATGATACTTCAGGCCCGACTCCCCAAAGAAGCCCTCCTGCTTTAAATCCTATCGTAAAACTATCAGTTTCATAATCCATAACTGTACAATCCTGCTCCGCAGAGACAGGACTGCAATACAATAAGAATATGAATAATATGTATTTAATATTCCTCATTAAGAAGGAACCTCTTGATCTATTTCGTCTGCTTCTTCAATTACAATATCTTCAGCAGTCAATTCTTCAAGAGAAGCACCAGCATCTACTTTAGTATAAAGATCAGCAAATGAGTCCCGGGTTTCATCATCAAAACGTTCTAAACACATAGTAACTGCTTTCATTTTATTACCAAAGATAGAATAAGATTTAATAATGTCAATCAAACGACGCGTGGTTACGATTTCATCAACGGCACCCTGTTTAAAGGACTTCCGAATAACATCGGCCCACTTGACAAGTTTATTAACAAAATCCTCCTCTTTCATTTCATAAAATGCCAAATGTTTGTTCAAAATCTTTGCTTCAGAAGCAACAGAAGGATATTCCTGATAAAAAGTTGCCGCGAATCTATCAAGGAATGCTTCATTCAAGATATTAGTTCCCATAAACCTACCATCGGAAGAACCTTTACCTTTAGTATTGGCAGTAGCAATAACATTAAAACCGGGTTGTGGATAAACAACTTCATTTATCTTTTTAAGATAAATAGGTTGTCCTTCAAGAATAGGTTGCAAACACATAATTTTATGAGATGCAAGATCAACTTCATCAATCAATGCAACCGAACCATTTTTCATTGCGACAACTAACGGACCGTCTTGCCAAACAGTTTCACCATTAACTAAACGAAACCCACCAAGCAAATCGTCCTCATCTGTTTCAACAGTAATATTTACTCGAACCAAATCCCGTTTCAACTTTGCACAAACTTCTCGAACCATAGAAGTTTTACCATTACCAGAAAGACCAGTAATAAAAACAGGGTAAAATATTTTGCGTTCCAAGATAGATTTAATATCTTTAAAATGTCCCCATGTAACATATGTGGGATCTTTTTTTGGAACAAGATTTACAACCGTATTAGATACAGATTTAACTTTATTATCAATTACAGCTTCTTTTTTCTTAACTGGTGAAACAACAGGATCCGAATTAATAATATCGAAATCTTTTTTAAGATTTTCTTTATTTTTCTTTTCTGAAACAACTACAGTTTCGGTAGGACTTGAAAAAGAATAAACATCTTTTTCTACTTTGAAGAAACGCAGAACATGAGTACAAATTGATTTAAATTCAGTTTCATTCAAACCAGCTTTGTCGGCTGCTTCTTTTGCCTGAACTTTAGTAAAATTTCCAGTACCGTAAGTACTATCAATTTCTTTTTTAAATTTAATTCTAATTTCTGATCCTTCTAAATTCACTTTACTCATAATTTAAACTCCATTCATTAATTTATTCTATTGTTATCTATTATTATACGGAATTTCCTGCTTTATGTCAAGGAAAAAACGACCTTGTAAACCATTGATTTTAAATGTTTTTTGTGATTAAATCAATAAATCTTGACAAAATTACCCGACTTTGCTTAAAAGTAGTAGCCTTTTTGCTAAACAAAGTTGCCATTCGGGATGCTGTCATTTTTTCTTCTATTTCAACAACCTTTTCACTTTTAGGTGTGCTTGAGATAACATAATATTCATCATAACCTTTATCCTCTAAAATAATATAACCATTCTTTTTTGCTTTACTAACAAATTCATTTATATTATTTGTTGTACTTTTTCGAGAATTGAAACCTTGATTATAATAATACTTTGTTAAATGATTCCTTCTGGCAAAATCATTATCCAAGAAAAAACCAACAACATTACAACCCAATCTCTTTTTAAGAACATCAAAAAGAGTTTCTGTTAAATTTCTCCTTCCCATCGGACCGTAAGTAGTTTTTGTTTTTGTATCTTGTATAAACACGTTTGCAGTATATTGTCTATTCTGCCTCTTATTTTGTGAATATTTACCCCATACATTATTGCCATCACCATCAGTTATCCAAACTGAATGAACTTCCTGAAGGTTATTAGTTTCTTTAAACCTACGAATAACTTTTTCTGAAGTTAAGATTGCACCATTCAAAGGAGTATAACCAAGTCTATCTTCAGGTGGTATTGGATAACAATAATAACCTCTATCAAAAGAATTAGAAATGATACACAATTTTACTAGTGCTTCATTAAATTCTCGAACTGTCATCCGACTAGACAGATAATTTCGCAACGATACTGTTTCATCTGTTATTAGATCACCTTCACGAAAATCAAAAGACTTCTTTTTCTTTTCACCATCACTAGTCCTAATATCCGTAAAGCTATAAACTTCAAATGGAATGTTTACCTTTTTACAAAACAGAACCAACTCAATTAATTGCTTAACACAACCTTTCATATTACCTGCCATTGAACCAGACCAATCTACAATCATTACTAGACCGTGAGATTTTCCATCAGGCACTCGAACATTCTTTTTAAATACATCCTCATTATATTTAGCAGAAAACAATTTATTAGTATCTAAAACACCAGTTTTTGCAACAAGAGTTCTTTTATATACATCAGCACATTTTTTTCTTTCAAACTCCATTGCCATGTGATTAACAGTCTTTTCTGATTCTTTTTTAATATTCTTAACTGTTTCCTTTGCCCCATCTAACATCCTTTTAGTAGCATCAAGGAATTGCTGTTCCTTTTGAAAATACCAATCATATCTCTGTGAAAGAGCTTCCTGACCGAGAGATTTAATTTTATTAAAATGATCTAAACTATAATATTCATCAATATTCTTATAAACTTTCTTATAATCTATAACATTATTAAAATTTCCTTCTGGAACATAAAGATAATCCCTATCATTATTTGAACTGTTTGTAGATAATTCATCTTTATTATGTTCAAAATTTTCATAAGTTTTTGAGGATAAATCTGCATCCATATCTTCATTAGGTTCAGGTAATGAATTAGTCTCACCTTCATTTTCATCTGAATTATCATTATTTTCTTCCTGCTTTGTATCAGGAGCATTTTCATCACCTTCATTATCGTCAGGTGATTCATTAGAAGCTTCTTGATCTTCATCCGATTCACCACTTTTTGATTCTGTATCATTTTCTTCTGCTTCAGAATCATTAGGCTCACCAAATTCACCATCTTCGTTTTCCTGATCTTCATTATTATATACATGAGAATCTTCATCAAAAATGGAATCTTTTTCCTCTTCCTTTTTATTTTCTTTAAGATACTTACAAATTTCTATACAAACTTTTTCAAGTTCATCAAACTTCCTAATCTTTTCTATCTTTTTAACAATCTTTTCTTCTTTTTCATCAAACTCAAATAAACCTGCAACCGTAGTAGGCACTTTAAAATGTAAATTGATTTTATCCAACAAATTTAATTCTTCAGGTTTAACTTGAGATAGACCAAAAAAATCTTCTTGAACTAAATGCTTATATCCATTATAAAATTGTTTAACCAACCCAGGATATTTCTTCTTTATTAAAGACTCAATTCTTGCGTCCTCAACAACATTAACACAATGCTTAGAAGTTTTTTTGATTAACTTGGTGAGCTTTTCTTCATCATTCGGAGTATATAATGCGTGGCCAACTTCATGCCCAACCAATAAATCATAAACATGGTTTGGCATATCTTTCCAAACAGGCAAAGTAAGGCAACGATTTTTAACATCAAACATAGCAGTTTTTACATTTCTATGTTGGATATTTAAATCCTCCATCGCTAACAACTTTGCTAGTTTTTCTTTACTTTCAATTTTTACCATAATATATTCACCTCTTATTTTATTCAATTTCTACTACTATTTTACGGAAATATGGCGATAATGTCAAGGAAAAAAAGACCCGCTAGGTCGTTTTTCGCATAACTCATTTATTTACAATAGTTTAGCGGTATTATTTGAGCCAATAAACCCCGTATGCAAGGCTGACAGATACGGCAAGACCGAGCATTAATCGCAAAAAATCAGTATAAAGCATGGGAAAAATTGCTTTCTTATGATCTTTACCATAAGTTAATTTTCCATAACCTTGATGAACCCATATACCTAATTCCCGTCCTGCTAACATTCCCATAAAAACAAATGTTGTTGACATTGGAATATTATTTAATTCTTTAAAGAAATATAATACAAAACAATATACTAAATCAATTAATGTAGCAGACCGAACATATCTTGTGTTAGTTTTGGATAAAACAATTTCTTGAATCTTCCCACCTCTTTCCCAAAACATAAATCCAAGACCAATTAACATAACACAAATAACAAACATTTCATAAAATAAAATCTCACCTGCAGGATGAAATCGTGGAAGGAATACCATGATATTTGCCATATCATGTTTTAACCATGTAGACCATAACCAACCTGTAGTCAACCATTGTGCAATTCTCCAATGATTATTATGCGTATCATCACCTTTTTCACCTTCATTCAAGATATACTTACTAATAAGAAACCATGAACCAAAAGCAAAAACAAATGATACTGCATAACCAAGAAAGCTTTTTACTAACATTTTTTCCATCACTACGGATGTAGCAAATACTGATAAAACGAGGAAGGTAGTTGAAACTGGGATTTTTAATCTAGTCAATACTATCAAAATCATTGGAGCTACTGCATGATACCATTGAATATCTATATTAGGAAATTTTTCTAATCTACCAAATGCTGGGTCATAATTTCCAAACCCATATAACATTGTACCAACAAAAATAGAACCCATAAACGCAAACATCCAATACCATTTAATATCGGCATTGGATGAAATATATGTCCCTAATGTTTGAATACTATCATTTGCTGTTACTGCGTAAACTGCAAACACAAAACCAAGTAAAGCCCATATTGTTAAATCCATATTATAAATTCCAATCTAAACCCAACCGAACTTGCTGTATTGTTGTGTCATCCCTCATATCATTTCTAATATCAGGATTCACATGAATCTGCATATTCAATTTATCAGGTGATAATAATTGATGTGCTGTTCTATGTTTGCTAATCTCACTTGCACATCCTGTAAATAATAAACCCATAACCACACTAAAAACAAACTTCATTCTTCTCTCCTTTTATATTCTTGTTATTTATTAATTAATTACAAGTATTTATAAAATTCGATTTATTTTTATGTTAGGCAACGGTTAAAAGATTATTAGTTTTTTATAAAGATTACAATCCTTCTATTGGTGTTGAAGGTCCGAAAGATGGTTTTCTTGGTTTACCTTTAAAAGTAGTTTTTGTTAAACCACTCGGTTCTTTCCACCAGACAGGTTTATATCTTGTAATTTTAACTCCATCTTCATAATAAACTTTTTCTATCCAATCACTTCTATCAATTTCATCTACATCCACATCATAATCATCAGACATATTCTCTCCTTATTGTTGTAGTTTATTCCAATCTTGTTTAAATCTTTCAATCCCTGCTACTGTCAAAGAGTTCTTCATACAATCATATATCACTTTTGATGGTACAGTAACAATATCTGCACCAGATTCAGCTGCATCATTAATATGTGCAACACCTCTAATTGATGCGGCTAATATATCAGGACAATAACCGTTTTTTTGTTTAAAAGAATAAATTGATTTTATAAGACCAACCCCATCTTGAAAATTATCATCCAATCTTCCTATGAAAGGTGAAACATATCTCGCACCAGCATTTTTTGCAAGAGCATATTGTGCAACACTAAAACATAAAGTCATATTAACTTCAATACCTTTATCACTTAATGTTTTACATGCTCTCATACCTTCAATATCACAAGGAAGTTTTACAACAATATTATGTGCTATAGTTGCAAGTTCCAAACCTTCTAAAACCATTTCATCATAAGAAAGTGAAGTTACTTCTGCTGATACGGGACCTTGTGTTATATCACAAATTTCTTCCATACACTTTGTAAAATCTTTTCGACCTGCACGTTGAACAAGTGTAGGGTTTGTAGTAACACCTTGAATCAGATTTGCTTTTTGTAATTCCAAAATTTCCTGAACATCCGCAGTATCAGCAAAGAACCTCATAAGACCTCCTTATTTAATATCAATAGTTTTCGGTTTATCCGACTCCCTCTTTGGTAACGTAATAGTCAAGACTCCATCACCCATCTCGGCAGAAATCTTGCTTGAATCAATAGTACTTGGAAAATTCTTAAAAGATTGCTCAGTTTTAACACCTAAGAATCTTTGATCTTTTTCCGATACATCTTTAGTACATTTAACAGTCAACATCTCATTCTTAAATGTAATATCAATATCTTTCTTTGTCATACCTGGCATAACAATATCAATCTTATAAGCTTCGTCTGTTTCATCCCAACGATACTTATTCTTTGGATAATGTTCTAATCCAGTTGTCCACGGATCAAGATTGAAAAAATTATCAAATCTGTCAAAATCCATCCAACTTGGAAACAGGTCATTATTATTACGTTTTGTTAAAAAAGTCATTTTAGTTCTCCTTTGAAAAATTAGTGTTACTATATAAATAACATCTAAAATTCAAATGTCAAGGTCAAAATCGAAAAATTTCTTTAAATATATTAGAAATAACGAATTTTAGGTTCTTCCATTCCTTTAATCGCCTTAATGTATACGGCAACCAATCCTTTCCGAACGGAACATATAATCGGACTCTAAATCCCCTGTCTTTTAGCTCTTTGCTTAAATCCCGTCTGATACCATATAACAATTCAAAATCAAAATCTTGTTTAGTAATTTTAATTGTTTTCAAATATTTTATAATACTTCTAATAATTTCTGAGTCGTGTGTACCAATAGCATGAACAGGTGTATCAGCATCTTTTAAATGATAATATGATCTTGATCTATCAGATAACATCATTAACGATTGTTTTAAAAACAATTTTTCAATTTGCTTTTTATTTTGATATGCAATTTTGTTATTTCCCTTATATGCACCTTTAACCAAACGAATAGATACTTTTTCAGTCATTAATTCTGGTAAATCTTTTTTAGTACGGAGCATATTTGTTTGAAGTGCAACTCCTACATTATCAGTATCCTTTCTAAGTTTATAACATAAGTCTAAAGTTGGTTTTATCAAAGAAGCATCTTCCATATCCAATCTAACAGTCTGGTTATTTGTATAAGCAGCCCAAACAATAGATTGCGTGTAATAATGACACATCTTAGGATCAAACTTCAAACCTAATTGTGATGGTTTAATAGAAATATCAATTTTAGAATCTCTATAAACATCAATAACATTCATATATTCTTTATAAGCTCTTTCACAATCTTTTTTATTTCTACTTAATTCACCAAGATAATCTATTGAAACCATATATCCATCACTAATCAATTTATCTATAACTGGTTTTGCCGATTTAAAATCATGCCCAGCAATAAATCGTTTAGCAAATGGAAACAGAAATTTCATTTTTCTTCTCCTTTTGGTTCTGGATTGGGTTTAGTATTTCCATAACCATCTTTATACCAACCACCACCTTTTAAATGAAAATCAGATAAATCAAGAATCCTTTTACATAATTCTTGACAAAGTGGACAAGCTAGTTTCACATCTCTTTGTTTTATACTCCTTATTTGCTCATAAATCTCATTACATTTTTCACAATGATAACTATATAAAGGCATTTCTACTTCCTCGGAACAAAATCATACTGTTTAACATCAACATAGCAACCAGCATATGCTTTTTTTTCATATTTAATATTAAAAGATAATGCTTCATGCAAACAATCTTGCAAAGTACCATCATAAATTATCTTTTCACTTTTTAAATTTGACAATGTTAATATCCACATTATAATAACAATCTTCATCTATATTCCATTGTTGTAAAGTTTTTAAGTTTTTCAACTGTTATCTTAGCAGGAAACTTATCATCTAATACATCAAGTTTATGTGATATAATAAATAAATTAGTTTTATTTAATACATTAAATAATTTCATTAAATCATCTACACCAGCCTGATCTAAACTTGCATCAAAAACTTCATCTAATATTAAAAGATTTACATTAACTGAATTACGCATGGATGCTATATGTCTCCATGTCAACAATAATGCAATATCAATTCTTTTCTTTTCACCCTCTGAAAATGAATAATAAGAAAATTCATCCCTATGTCTACTCTTAATAGTTTCTTGAAAATTCTCATCCAACTGAAAATTTACAAAGAAATCCATATCCTTTAGATACATATTAACATGATTATTAATAACTGGCAAATACTTTCTTATTACCCTTGTCTTGATACCCTTATCATTTAATATAGTAGAAAGAATATTATAATATCTTTTTTGTTCTGAATACTGTGTTCTAGTCGTTTTAGATGAATCAAGTTCCTTATTTAAAATTTTTATTTTACCCAAATCAATATCTTCTTGAGTTTTTTCTAATTGTTCATTTAAATGTTTAATAAAATTATTATGAGCTTGAACATTACTTATTTTTTGTACTACTTGTGATTCTTCTTTTTGTATTGATTCGTTAATTTTTGTTATTTCACCTATTCGTGTATAAACTTTTTGTATTTCATCTTCAAGTTTATCTAAACCTTCATTCATTTCATCAATATCATCTGAAACATCAATCAATTTTCTTTTCTTAAAAGTTTCATTAATCTCCTGTTCACAAGTAGGACAGTTTTCATTATTCTCAAAAAACTTTTTATCCTTATTGAGTTTTTTTAAATTCTTATTAATTTGTGATTTATATTTATCTAAATCTGATCCTTTTTTATCAATAGAGGATCTATCCTGAACAGATTCTAAAAAATCTTCTATTCTTTTTTGATGTTCTTTTATCTCTTGATTTAAATTTATAATTTCCTTTTCTGTTTCTTTAATCTTATCTAAATTTGTTTTTCTTTTTTGTTTAGATTCCTCTTCTAATTCTTTTTTATGTTTTTCTTGTAATTTAATCTTTTCTTGAAGCAATTTAATCTCATACTCAACTTCATCCAATTCCTCTTTTAAAGAAGCAGATCGTTCTTTAAGCAAATTCTTCATAATAGAGAATATACCAATATCTAATATATCCTCAATAATTATTCTCCTATCACTTGCTGACAGTTGCATAAATGGAACAAAGGATGCCGAACCCAATACAACAATCTGTGTAAATGATTTAAAGTTTAACTTTAATACTTTATCCTCAAGATACTTTTGATAATCAGTACTCTTAGCATCTTGATTTATTACTTTTCCATTATTATAAATTTCAAAAACTGCGGGTTTAATACCTCGTCTTACTTTCCATTCGGTCTTACCAATATTAAAATCTATTTCTGTTAAAAGGTTTTTCTCATTAACAGTATTAATTAATTGACCTTTATTTATCTTTTTAAAAGGTTTTCCAAATAAAGAAAAGGTGATAGCATCAATCAATGTTGATTTACCAGCACCGTTTTTTCCAACAACTAATGTCATTGGTTCTTTATCTAAATCTACTTCTAAAAACTGATTTCCAGTAGATAGAAAATTTTTCCATCTAACAGTTTTTAATCTTATCATTATTCATCCATATTAAGAGCTTCATCATAAATAACTTTTAATAATTTCTTTATCTTAGTCTTTTCGTCTTTACTATCATCTGTATTCATATTATCAACATATTCTTCTAAGAAATCAGATGTGTTTCCTATTTCAACATCATCATTCTTATCTTCATTATATCTTGCACTATACTCTGATAAATCTTCCAATATGGTAAGATCGGCCAAATCAGAATGGTACAAATTATCAACAAAGGTTTCATATTGATTTACATCATCCTTATTTTCTACAATTAACTTTACAATTTTATTTTTATAATAGTTTGTATCAACAGACCAATAATCTGTATTTTTATCATCATAATATATCTTTTCAAACAATCTAAACTTGTTACGAATAAACTCTATTTCTCTGGTTTCTGTATCAAATACATGAAACCCTCTGGGATCATCATAATCATTCCAAGTAATTTCGTATGGAGCTCCAAGATA
>CEUO01050089.1_pt1 | contig 14784 bp, 27 predicted proteins | sample 531391 | NCBI WGS metagenome assembly CEUO01 (sample SAMEA2622799, study PRJEB7988) | marine metagenome | isolation source: saline water (ENVO:00002010), including
GCAAGTGCGCCGGGGGCAGCTGGACACCCTGACACACCTACAAGCCATCGCCGCCATGCTGGAGGACCCTAGCCTCCGGTGGTTCATGAAGGGGGGCGGCCAATGAAACGGGCGCGCCTGGGCGTGATTATTCCCGCCGCAAATCATACCCAAGACATCGAGCATCCCTCCCGGCGTGTATGGGGCGTCCGTGAACGGCTCGCCCACGTTGCGGAGGTGGATGAGTTCCACCCGGACACAGGAAAATGGATCGAGCGCATTTCCGGTGTTGGTGACATGACGCCTGCGGGTATAAGGCGCGAGGGATTCGGCTTGCAGTGCCTCGCAGGCGTGGTTGATGTTATGTTGCGCAATGCCGATTCGCTCGATACGATTGTTCTACGTTTCCCGGAAGCAGGGTTGCATCCGGGCCTTCAGGCCAATCTGGCCGACTTTCTTATCTACGTCCTGAAACTTGAAAGGGGACACAATGAGTAGATCTGCTGACGTTGTTGAGGTTCGGCGCGAACTGTCCGAGGAGGAGTTCCACGCGTTCGCCTCGATGTTGCACCGGTTCGCTGTGAAGCACGACATGATGCCGGAGGGCGCCATTTCCATTGGCATTGATCAGGGCTGGGGCGGGGACTATCCCGCGCTCGTCTTCGATGTGCCGTCTCGACTCGTTCCGAAGACGGAAGGAGGTGATGCATGACGCACAAAGTCACAGAGCATGACCTCACCCGCCCCGCTTTCGGGGTGCGCGTGTCGGAGACGGCTGCGATCCTGACCGAGAACCTTTTCATGAACAGGGTCAGCGTGCCCATCGGGCACGACTGGTACACCGGGCGACTCCGCGAGGCCAACGAGAACTACGGGTGGTACGACCGGCGCGACATGATCCAGCAGCTTGCGCAGTACATCGAGTCCTGGGTGTCCTTCAACCTGCCCCCTGAACAGCACTACCATGATTTGAGGTTCGGAGATGTGTATTCTGCATCGTGGGATTTCGACATCATCCCCACGGTCTGGACCGCGTGCTGGGTGGACAAGAGCGCAAACGACGGGCGGGGGGCCATGATGGGCGCCGAAGACCTCAAGCAGTACACCGCACCCCAGCTGCTGGAAGTCTGGTTCGCAAGGGCGGGCGAAGCACTGCGCTTGCACAAGTCCTGCGCAGGCGAAATGGAAGAGCGCGGAGAAACTCTGAAAGGTAGGAGGTGAGCGATGAGTCGCAGACTTGATTCACACAGATTGGTTCAGGCGATTGCAGATGAGATCAACGGCGGTGATGTTCTGGCCGCAGTCGAAGAGGCGTTGATGGACAGCGTCAACTCCGGCGCTTGCCGCCAGTGCGGGGCAGTCCACCACGACTCGTGTGAGCCGGACATGCGCAACGGCCCCTGCGACGAATGCGGCAGCGCACAGGTCGCGTCGGTCCTTGTGCTTGCGGGCATCATGTGATCGCTGTAGAATGCTGGCCTTCATCCCCTTTCAGACCCCGCAAAGCTCCACAACTTTGCGGGGTTTTTCTATTGCGCCAGGAACACAAGAACCGAATAAGGTGGTACGATTCGGGCGCAAGCATGAAAGGAGCAGGTATGAGGCGCAACAACTTCTATTCAGTAATTCGCTTCTTTGAACTTATGGCCATGATCGGGGCTGCTGCTTTCTTCGCATTCATTATTGGCATGGCGTTGTTCAACGCACAGAAATGAAAGGGTTATTGATGGGCCAAGAAATCAAGAGAGAAGTTACGACTGCGATGTTTGATCGAACTGTGCAGGTCACGGTAGCGCCCGGTTACGCGCACGCTGCCGTCGAGATTCGATCACAGAAGGATCCGAAGATCACCTTCACCCTGCCCGTGAGAATCAAAGACCTTCCTCGTCCGCAATTTGATGACTTGTTCGAAGACGAAGACGAGGAGCGCAGCTGAATGAGACTCACAGAAGCACACCGACAAGAGTACCGCAGGCCCATTGCGCAACACCTTGAAAGGGAGAAGTCCTACGTCCGGGTGATGGAATACCCGAACGTCTGCGATGTCTCGACAGATGACATTGAAGAGGCCATGGAGGCCATCGAGGCGTATGCAGACACAGTGAATGTCCAGTTCTGCATCAACGGGCATTGCAAGGGCATCATCATGATCGTGTTCGGCAATGAGCCCGATGAGACCATTGCCGACTACACCGTCAGCCCGTACATGACTGAATTGATCGAAGGGAGACAGGATGATTGATACGCGCACCGAGGGATTCACAGTGACAATTTCAGGTTTCGAGTATGAGCCTGATAGTTCGCCCCTTGGCATGAGTCACGAAAACGTCATCTTGAATCTCACAATTGAAGTTTCCGGCACCATCTACAGTGACTACGAAGGTGGTTTTGTGTCCGACCGATACGCGTACATCGTTGAAATTGACTTTTTGTGCGTTGATTACATCGAAGATGGCTCGGATGCGATGAGCACGGATGCGCAGGAGGTGTGGTCGGACTTCATCCTGATGAACAAGGCCACCCGCGACGCTTTTATAGCTGAGCTTGAACATGACGAAAACGTGCAGTGTCTCATTCTAAACGGCGATTGAGAACGAGCCTCCGACCGTCCTTGGCATGACGGGAAACTGCCATTTCTTTTTACATGAAAGGGACATGAGAATGTCTACGTACAAAGTACAGCATGATCGCACAACCGGAACTTGGCGCTTGAGTGAGCGCAACGCACACGTGTGGACTACCCTTTGCACCTACGACTTCTGTTCGGAAGCGTGCGCTCAGGCGTTGCGCATGGGAACTCACATGCGTCAGGTGTCCGACAATGGTTCTGGGCTCATTGTTTTCGGGGAACTCGACAAGATGTTCCTCGACGGCAACCTGGGAAGCGGAATAGTCCGGAATGTGATCAACAGCTTTATACACGCCATGCTGACGTTAAGTGGCGCGAGATTCAGCGATGCCGCGCACAGGTCAGGAATGATGTGCTACTTGAAGGAGCTGGCAATGATCTACAGGATTGACCTTGAAGCCGAGGTGACATCGTAATGCTGCGATCCATCTACATTCCATGCGACACCGACTTGCCGTTGCGCATGATTGATTTCCCCTTGGAAACCAACGACGAGGCGATGCGCAAGCATTTTTGCGGGCCTTTTGGGGAACACTGTGATGACGAAGGCCTGCAATTTCAGACCTTGCTTTCTAGGTCGGATGTTCACAACGTCCCATGGGTTCCACTGCTTGTGACAGCACCAGCAGAAGAGCCCGCTAAGATCAACGTGCGCGCATCTGCTCTGGCAATTGCATTTTCAGACGGCCCTAACGGGGTCAAGGTTCCGCGCGGAGACGTGCTTGTGGTTGGGCGGAACAATCTGCCCAGAGACATGCGTTTGCAGGGCGAGACCATGTACACTGCCCCGCCACATGGAGTTTACCTTTTTCTAGTCAACGCGCCTGGCGGTGACAACCTGCCTTTGACCACCATCGCGGAATGACTGTTTCCTCAAAGGGCGAGCTTGTTGCGAACCCACCCTTCCCCCGGCCTGCCTTCCGTGGCCGGGGGAAGGGTTTTAGAAAGGGCCCACATGAAAATTGAAGACATACAGGAATGGCACACTACGGACCTTACCGACTCCTGCCCCGCACGCGTGAAACTGCGCTTGACTGGGAACATCAACAGTCGCGCGCCAACAGCCATGGTTCGCGGGATGCTTGCTGGCGGCGCGCTTGAGTACCTGCACGAAAAGGATCCTTCGGACTGGGGCACTGACCATGCGCCTATATCCGAAGCCATCAAGTACGGCGCTTGTCTCTTGCGCGAAAGCCTTGAGACTGACAATCGCATCCTGACTGACGCAGCCGAAGATGCTCTGGTGAAGCAACTACCATTGGAGTTGGAGTTGGTTCTTGGCAATTACGCACGGCGTCTCGGCCCGATCTTTGCCAAGACAGCGCCCATTGGCACCGAAGTGCCCATTCGCGCAAGCTTTGAAGGCGTCAAGTTTGCCAGTCACCTTGACCTGGTTTTTCATGACCCCGATGACGTATTTGCGACGGGCACGGAAAGTGGTTTGGTTGTGTTTGACTGGAAATGGCGCATGGACAGCCCCGCAAAGGCTTACCTGGCAAGAAACAAGCAGTTCCTGCTTTATTGGTTGGCCTGCAAGTATGGGTCTTTGCTTGTAAGTGGCGCAGGCATGAAGGATTGGGTGAACATGGATCAATACCCGGGCATGGCTTGGGTGCATCTGCCCGCCTTGAAGCCGTACACGCGCAAGGTCACAACGAAGGACGATGATGGATTTGTGCAGGAATTCAAAAAAGGGGACGATAGGCCGCTGCGCCAAATTGTGCGCGTGGTAAAGTATCAGCCCGCTCAAACTGAAGCTGCCATTGCAGCCGTTGTGCGAAAGGTTGAGATGTTTAAGGCTGGTTTCTGGCCACAGAACCCCGACCCTGTTGGTTGCGGTATCTGCGAGGCCGAAGAGTTTTGCACGCGCTTCGACACTGTTGCGCTGGAAGGAGATGCATAATGTCGGATATCATGTTTACTGAAGAAGAAGAGCGCTACATCAAGAACAGATTCAAGTTGAACAACGATCAGTTGGAGGTGTTCCTGCTTGCAGCGAAGCGCTACAACCTCAACCCGATCACCAACCAGATCTACCCTCAGGTGCGTGGGTCGAACATGACGGTCACTACCGGGATTGACGGGTTTCGACTCATTGCCGATCGCACCAGGTGCTACGCAGGAAACGATGATCCGATCTACGACAACGAAGAGGATCCGAAGAAGGCGACGGTCACCGTGTACAAGATTGTCGGCGGCGCACGCTGCCCGTTCACGGCAAGCGCCCGCTGGGAGCAGTACTTCCCGGGCGAAAGGCAGGGGTTCATGTGGAAGAAGATGCCGCACCTGATGCTGGGCAAGTGCGCCGAGTCCCTGGCTCTGAGGAAAGCCTTCCCGGCTGAACTAAGCGGCCTCTACACACAAGAGGAAATGCAGCAGGCCAAGCCTGCCGACAACGGCGTGGTGGTCGAAGTTGAGCCGCCCACTCCCCAGCGCGAGGTGCCTGCGCAGGAGGAAGAGACCGCCAAGCAGAAGTTCATGAGCCTTGTCAAAGAGTGGGCGAATGTGTCGGTCCCGGCTGAGCTGTTTGATTGTTGCAAGTTCATCATGTCCGACCTTGGATACCCGACAGATGGCAGTGCTGTAGAAGAGGACTTCGTTGCCCTTCTGGAGCACGTTGAAACAATCACCGGAAAAGGCCGCACCTGGCAGGGATACAAAAAGCAAAGACAGGAAATGGTTGATGTCGCAAATGAAGCGGCAGGAAGCGATGTGTGGGAATGACTGATATTGTCAAATCTGATGGCGATCGACTGATTGAGCTGGAAATGCTTATTCAGGAGGATTTGAAGGCAATCTTTCGTATTGGAATGACTCTTATGGTCATTCGCGACGAAAAGCTTTGGAAGGGTAATTACAAGTCGTTCGAGGATTACTGCAATGAAAGATGGCAGAAGGGCAGCAACTGGGCGCGCAAGATGATTCGCGCCGTTGAGGTCAAGGAGGTTGTGCCTGTCGAAAACGAATGGCAGGCAAGACAGCTTTCTGATTTGCCAGACGAAGATAAGGTTGCAGTGTTTGAAAAGGCTGTTGACGAAGTTGGTGACCCGGCCAGGGTGACAGGGGCGCAGCTGAAGCGGATCAAGAGCACGATTGCTTCCGAGGCTATTGCGGAGGAAGCCGAAGAAGATGGCGAGGTGTGGGAAGAGAAGAAGGCTGGGTTTCGCCACTTGGTGGAGGACATGCAGTCGTGCATATCCGCACTTAACCGCGTATCTACCGCAATCGTCGCAATCGGGGAGCAAGATGATGGCGCATGGCTTGACATGGACGAATTCAAAATCGACATGAAGAACATCAAGGCCAACATCAAGATGGCAACCCCGCATGATTTTTGCCCTTATTGCAAGGGGACGGGGGTTGGCGAAGATGGTAATCCTTGCCCTGCTTGTCGTGGGCTTGGGTGGGTTCCCAAGTCTGTCTGGGAATCTGCGCCCGATGCAAGCAAGGAAGCCTTGCGCGAATCGATGGAGCCCATCGCTACCGATTCTCTGCACTACGATTCAGAAACCTACAACCCCGACATCGCTGCCGTGCATGACCCACGAGACGATGAGGATCTTGATCCTGGGAACGAAGTGGGGCAGTTTTACGAGCCTGATTTTTAATTTGGGGTGACGTATGCAGTTGCGCGATTATCAGAATCAGGCCATTAATGGCCTCAAGGTGTCGTTGCGAACACACCGATCTACGTTAATTGTTATGCCTACAGGCACTGGCAAGACTATTGTGTTTGCCAAAGCTGTAGAGATGGCGCGTAAGCGCGCCTTGGTTATTGCGCACCGCGACATTCTGGTGCATCAGGCTGCGGAAAAGATTGGCATGGTGACTGGCCAGAGACCAGCAATTGAAATGGCTGAGTTGGAGTCAGACGAAAAGACCATATTTAATCGCAGCAAGGTCGTTGTCGCAAGCGTGCAGACGCTTAACTCTGGCACACACAAGAAACGAATGGAAAGGTTTAACCCTTCCGACTTTTCCCTGGTTGTGGTGGACGAGGCGCACCATGCTTGCGCACCCTCGTATCGGCGCATCTTGGATCGATTTATGGAAGCGGGTTGCAAAGTAATGGGGGTCAGCGCCACACCTGACCGCGCGGATGAGCTGGCTCTCGGCCAGGTGTTTGAGTCGGTGGCGTTCAAGTACGAGATTGTTGACGCAATTGACGACGGCTGGCTTGTTCCCCTTGATGTGCATCGTGTATTTGTAAAGTCTCTTGATTTTACAGCTTGCCGCAATGTGGGTAATGATTTCAATCAAGGCGACCTTGGGCGCGTCATGGAAGAGGAGAAAAATCTTCATGGCGTGGTCGTGCCTACCATGGAGATTGCGGGCGATAGAAAAACAGTGATTTTTGCGACCCGCGTAGCGCACGCCGAACGCATGGCTGAAATCATCAACCGGACTCAGACTGGCAAGGCTGCCACTATCGACGGCAGAATGAACAAGGATACGCGCGACAAGATCTTGCGCGATTACCGTTCCGGCAAGATTCAGTACTTGGTCAACGTCGGAATTGCCACCGAGGGCTTTGATGTCCCCGATATTTCCTGCGTTGCCATGGCGCGGCCCACCCAGTCACGTGCGCTGTATGCGCAATGTTGCGGCAGGGGCACGCGCCCTCTTACGGGAACCGTGGATGGCATGACAACGCCGGAAGATCGCCGTTTGGCCATAGCAACAAGCGCCAAGCCCAGATTGACCGTGATCGATTTTGTTGGAAACGCGGGCCGCCACAGCCTCATGTGCGCAGCTGACGTTCTTGATGGGAAGTACGTCGAGTGGACTGACCACGGCGCACCTATTGTCATTGACGAGGAACTGGCGCCTGGTCGTACTTACGAAGAGCTTTACGAAGAGGATGAGCCAGCACCGGATTATGAGAACGAAAACCAGGAGCAACTTCAGCGTATACAAAACAAGCGCAAGGGCATTCGTGCGAAAGTTAGTTATGAGACGAAGACGTCTGACCCATTTGAGATTCTTTCAATCAGGCCCAAGCGTTTTTCACAATGGTTCAAGCGCCGATTGTCTGAAAAGCAGCTTGCTACCGTTCGCCGTGCAGGGATCAACCCTGATGGGTACGACCCTGCAAAGCAATGCGCCATTTTTGACAACCTGATGAAGCGCCGCAAGAATGACCTTTGCACTTTCAAACAGGCAAAGTTGTTGCAAAAGTTTGGGGTAGACGCATCCAATATGACTTTCAGGGAAGCGTCAGATCAAATAGACCGCTTTATTAACAGGAAAAAGTGATGAGCCAGTTTGAAAGGGTGAGTCGAACAAAAAAGTGTCCTGTTTGCGATGGCACAGATTGGTGCCTGGTTGCACAAGACAAGACAGCGGCAATTTGCCCAAGAGTCGAAAAGGGCAGCACAAAGTACATTGATGGGAGTGGGTATCTTCACGTTTTAGTCAAAGGCGATCGCTCGAAGGCATATTCAAGCCAAGCGGTACAATCGTACCGTTCAGAGCTTCCGCTACACAACACCGTCATAGCTGAAATGATGAAGACCATGCTGCTTAAGAGTAGTGATAAGCGCATGGAAGATCTGGTTTCGAACACCGAGTTGCCCGGTGAGGTTTGGTTGGATCTCATGACGGGGCACAGTCGCGTAAGGAGCGCCTACGCTTTTCCAATGTTCCGCAAGGGGCATCAATTGATTGGAATACGCTTTCGAAGCCCAGGCGGAAGAAAGTTTTCGCAAAAAGGTAGCCGTGAAGGCCTGTTCATACCGAAGTCATACGACAAAGATAAACGCCCCGTTGTTGTGTGTGAGGGCCCCACAGACACAGCGGCAGCCCTTTTCTTTGATTTTCGAACTGTTGGAAGGCCATCGTGCCTTGGTGGGCAGAAATTGCTGGTTGAATTGCTTCAAAATCAGCACGTTTGCATTCTTGCTGATTCGGATGGGCCGGGCCAGACCGGAGCCCAAAAACTTGCGCAGGCTTTAGATCCGGTAACTAAGAGTGTGTCAATTGCAACACCGCCCGCAAAGGATCTGCGGGAATGGAAATACCAAGGATGCCAGAGACAAGACCTATTGAAGTTGATACGTGGCGCTGCTACATCCCAGGTTACGACTTGATCAACCCTAACAAACTTATGCGAATGCATTGGGCGGCACGCAAGAAGGCGTACAAGAACCTGTTGCACATGGTTGTGGCATACGGGGATAAGCCGTTACCAAAATACGAGTGCCAAGTGGAAATCCGCGTTACGCGCATGTGGGGCAAACGTAAAAGAGCGTTTGATATTGATAATCTTTATGGCGGTTGCAAGTTGCTGCTTGATGCATTAAAAACCAAGGGCGGGATTGGAATCATCCAAGATGACAGCCCCAAGCACACCACCTTGCGCGTAGATCAATACCGCTCGGAACGGGATGACATTGGTGGCGTGGAAGTAGTTGTGAAGCCGATTGACAACTGAAGTATTGTTTCGTGGCGCAAATTGCTTGCGGGCAGCCACGGGGCCACATGCGGCCTTGTAGCATGTATTGAGAAACGGCGAGGTCGGCGCACCGACACACTGCCTCGCCCGCTAGCCCATGTTTCTCAGGTAGGGTGAAACCGTGCAATGCCTCAATATGTACGGCGGCTCGTCTTCGATTATTCGACGGACAGTTGAAAAACCCGACCCCGTAAGGGGTCGGTCTGTCTCGATTTTCTCTGGACAGTTGACTTGTTCACTTGCATACCATTCGCCGATGTCTTTCCTGGGATACGGATGTGTAATCCCTACCACACAAACTACTTGCGGATTTTTGACGGATGGACAACAAACAGACTCACGACATTTGGTCTATTTTGCAGACTGTCGTGCTTACAGCTACGGCTGCCGGCGTGTTTCTCATGATCGGGCGTCGTGACCAGGTGGTTCAAAACAACAGCGAACACATTTCTGAACTTCGGGAAATTTCAAGAGATTTGGTAAAATCGCAAGTATTGTCAGAAGCAAACGACTCGACGCACGCAAATGCAATTCGTGATTTGAAGCTTCGCCTTGATCGCCTTGAACACAACGGGGGATGAAATGCAAGAACATCTTGTGTCTATCGTTCTAAGTATCGCTGGCCCAGCAATACTGGGCATTTTTGGGTTTTTGTGGCGCGCAAACAGTCGCATTGCAATGCTAGAAAAGCACATTGAGGCTATGGAAAAGCGAATTACATCTAACACCCGGCAGCTGCAATCACACTTTGAGAAAGCGTTCACAATTCGAAAGACAATTGAATGAATGAGCGCACAAGCAGATTTATTTTTTTTGCCACTATGGCTCTTTTTTTGGCCAGCTGCAAATTTGCCAGCCCGATTGGCGGTAATTCTAACGCAGCTACAAATTTTATCGGCCAGGCTCAGGAATCTGCGGAGACATTGACTGTCCTCAGCGTCACAGGGGGCCTTTGTCTGATTGCGGGAATGGCCCTATTGGTAGTGACAAGCGGAAAGAAAGGGTGGTATCCGGTTATCGGAGGGATCATTTTGGTTGTGCTGAATTACTTAGTTGCAAAATACGACGATTACCTGTTCTACCCGCTTGTCGTATGCACGGGCATGATTTCAGCAGCATGGACGTACAAGATTGTGCGCCAAATCCTATTGGAGAAAAAAACAAAATGATTACTACTCTTGCTTCCCTGTCTGGTTTTCTTGGCACCGTTTGGTTTGTTCTTCTTGTTGCCGTGGGCGGTTTTGGTGCTGGCGTCGTTTTCAAGACGCCGTTCCTGAAACTCATTACCGGCGGAAAGTACCAGGGTTAACATGCTTTCATTTGCGATGGCTTTGCGGTTGTTGGGCAGTTGTTTAACTGACGAATACACGATTCAGTACACAATCGAAGAAGATGGGCCTCGAACCGTCTACAAAGGCACCGCATGGTTGCATTTTGAAACCACAACGACTCCCTGCATGGAATACGCATTTGATGTGCCCGATAATCAGGTGCTTGCGGGACCCGCCATTTCGTGCCGCCCGGGTGAACCGATGTTGCGTTTCGACGATTTTCTTTATGAGGGCAAATTGCTTCAGGTCAGTTGGTGCCGAACAGCACATTCAGCGATGCACCAACCCGTCAGTACGCCGATGCATTTTGCCTTTTATTTGATGCGTAATAGCTTTGGCCCCGATGATGTAGGAAAGCTACTTGCAGAATGGGGCTCAACGGACAGCCCCTGGGACCTCAATAACAACGGTACTGTTGAAGGGTCGGATTTGACGATTCTTCTAGGTAATTGGAAAACAGATGAGGGAACGCAATAAAGCAAAAATTGCGGCCATCTCTTGCACACACTCGCCGTTTACGCCACCAGAAACACATCAGTGGCTCCTAGACACGCTTGCTAACACTTCTGGGCTGACGCACTTTGGGCACTTGGGCGACGTGTTTGAAGCCGGGGCAGCAAGCGTTCACGCCAACGAATTCGACCATTCGTTATCAGACGAATATGAACACGCGTGCAATTTACTGAAATCTATTCGAGACGTGTTGCCACCTAATTGCCATAGGTGGATCAATACAGGTAACCACGATGACAATATCAAAACCCAAGACCCCAGGCGCATACCCAAATCCCTAAGGGGTCTTGTTGATTGGAATCTGCATCCCGAATTTGGGTCGGAGTTCAGGAAATGGCACTGGGTGCCATATGAAAAGACCAAGAAAGGGGTGTACAGAGTTGGGCAATGCCATTTCTACCACGGATTCGATTCTGCTCAAAATTCTGACGAACTTGAGGGTTTGCAAATGCTTGGCGCTTGTGGGTGGGTGCCATTTAGTTTGACCGTTCGAGGCCATACGCACAGGCCAGTAGAGCCAACGCAATGCCGAAGAACAGCCAAGATTCCACTTCCATTTTGGTACTCCAATGTCGGGACTTGTGGGCCTTTACGGCCCGGTTACATGAAGAGAAAAGATACTAGCCAATGGGGTACAGCATTAATTATTGTAGAATGTATTTGGGATAGACCTTCTCGGCTAAATGGTCGATGTTGGGATGCAGAACTTGTAAGGATGTCCTAAATGTTGTCAGCTGCCGAAAAAATGAAAGCTGAAGTCCACAAACATTCGATTTACTGGATGACGGAATTTGAGCTAGATAAATGGCAAGTGGCCGGAGTTCTGTTTGACATTGCCATGGATTTACTCATGGTAATTGAAATTGATGACGAAGAAGATGACACGTAACTGTGGTAAGAAAGAAGGTTGCAGACAATGCCAATGGGACCTGGGACATACGGAAGCAAGCGTGGTCGCCCTCCTAAGCGGGATGTAAAAAAGGTGACCAAGAAAATGAACGCCAAAACAGCTAAGAAGAAGAAGAAAAAGAAATAAGGAAACAACAATGGCTCGTAATGCCACATCAAAAAATCCTCGCAGAACCAAAAAGGCTGCGAGAAGTTCTGGGCCAAAAAAGACTAACGTGAGAGGCGCAATGGCTTCCAGGCGCTCCACTAATCCAAGAAAGAAAAAGTGAACCATGTACAACACTGGCTTTCATTGGCTAGGTGGCGATGACCTGGTTGATTGCGAAAGCGCCGATTACTACGGCGGCACTTCTGCGTGGGTTTCTTCTGCCAGAATTGCTGAAGACATCGCTGCAAACAAGTTGCTTACGCTGAACGTCGAAGGCGCGAAGTCTCTTGCCATGTCTGCTTTTGCGTCTTCGACTGCTACTGGCAGCAATTCAACGACTGCAAACATTGTTATTTATGGCGCTATTGGATTCGGTGAGCCGACGCAGGACACGTGGGACAGCAATCCAGTGTTTGTTGCGCGGCTTGGTACGCACGCTGTGGGTACTGTTGGTTCTGGTGCAATGACAGCTATTACGAACCAATATTTTGACAGCGGTTCTGCTGAACAGCTTGCGCTTACTCACAATGGGCGAACGTACACCGGATATGTTGGCGGCAGCACGCAGGCTAATGATCAAGCAGAATTGTTTACTACAGCCGTAACGCACGCAACAACTGCCAACACGAGTGATGTTTCTGATTATCACATTCCTGGCGCAAGCGGCGATGCTGGGTTTGGTGTTTTTTCTAACGTGTCAGTGTTCCAGAAGCTTTTCTTTGTTTTCCATCAAGGAACTGCGGGCACTACTTCAGCCAACGTACTTGTTGCCAGGCTGTATTAAGGGCTATTAATGTTCAATACAGGCTTCAGTTGGCTTCGTGATGACGTTGATATGGCAAGCGGAAACGCTGAGCCCTATGGCGATTCGGTTGTTTACATATCACAAGAGCGACTTGACACTGATTCGCTTGCAAAAAGAATATCTGTCATCAACACTGAAGATGTAGAGGGCTTGTTTTTGATGCCCTTGATTGGTTCTTATCAAGCAGGGCTTGGCAGCAACGACGCAGAGTTTGACGTTTACGGGTGTGTTACGCAAGGAACACCAATGCAATCGTCTTCACAAAACCCTGCAATGCTAACCCTTCTTGGAACCGTAAAAATTGCACGCGTGACCTCGAACAACGCTACTTTGCTGGACGAAAATCAAGCAGATGTGGGAGGGACAAGGACGAACATGATTTTTACGCACCCAGTTACGGAAACTACGTACGAATCTTTCGTTCGCGGTGGCGATGGCACAAATGAAAAAAATGGGCTTTGGATGGCGACCACCACTTTGGATGGTATAGATCCGGCGGATTTGTCATCACTTGCTGCCCTCGATATGCGCGGAACTGCTGTTGGTTCTGGCATTGATACTACGCCGCTTTGTTACATCCCTGGCCTTTCCATGTTCCAGAAGCTGGTTGTCACATGCAGCATGGGCTCCCTGTCAGTGCCAGGAAACGCGTTGATTGCAAAGGTGTATTGACATGGCAGTAGCAGCAAGCGTAATTATCAGCGAAGTATCGCACTTTCTGGGTTACGGGTATTCATCAACAGCCGCTAGTGCCCCGACCGGCACGGCAAGCCTGATCACCAACATTGCGGACAGGGCGCTCAAAGACTTCTTGATGCCCCCACCGATGCCCGGGGAAAGAGTGTCTCATGTCTGGTCGTGGCTCCGCTCCAACAGCGCCGCGTACCTGAATGATCCCTACACGGCGTCACACGCAAACAGCAAACTGGACGCTTCGAGTGGCCCTGTGGTTGTCAACGGAACCATCACCTTTAATTTTACTGGTGGCGGAGCAGTTCCTACATGGGCTTTTGACAGCACAGATCAAAAAACCACCGTTGTTGAAGTTTCTGGTCTTGGTATCGCAGATGGCTGGCACATTCCGGCTGCTTTGACAGCAACCAACATGACGCTGGCCGCAGCAAACGCCGACCTTGATGTTACGGCTAAAACCACAGGGGTGTCGTTTACTTTCTATCAGGTGTTTCACGATGCGGCAACGCATTTCAGTGGGTTTGATGGGCCCATGGTTCATGACCTGAACATTAGCAAACCCCACCTTGAGGTGATCCCTTGGGACACCATGATGAACATGTACTCGGCCAAGACGATCTCCCCAAATAGGCCGCAATACGTTTCTTATGACGAAAAACTGAGCAAGTTCATGTTCTACCCGCCACCGGACACTGATTATATACTTCGGTACGGGTACTTAAATGACATTACGCACACTGACGGGACTGGCTCGCAAGTCATCCCTGACCGGTATGAAGGCATTGTGATCAATGCCGCCCTGGCTATTGCAGAAGGCTACGCAGACCACCCCAATAACGGAACATTTGCAAGGCTTTACGCGCAGCAGCTACAATCAGCAGTAGCTCAGGATCGAACGGTTTCCCGGGTCGAGTACTTTGGATACAACGGCGATAGCTCCGATAAACGGACAAGCTTTCCAAAGTACCGCGACCCAAACAACAACGTAACTTACAACAGCACACTTTATTGAGGTAAAACAATATGCCTGGTCACGATCTTCTTGCTGGTCTTGGTTCCAATCAAGCCGGAGCCGCTGGATTTGAGGGAAAGTTCATTAAAATTAAAGCAGGAGCAGTCAGCGGCGATAACGGCGAGTCAGGATTTGGCAAAGGCGCTATTGGCGTAGACACCACCAATGGCAAGCTGTATGTCAATGGCGGCACTTTTTCTTCCGCTACATGGAAGCTTGTTACTAGCGCCTCGTAATCGGTCTGGGGCCTAAACCATGCCAAGACGCTCCCAACCGGATCTTGCCCTAAAGCCGTTTACTGGCGAAAGCAC
>CEUO01011169.1_pt1 | contig 14775 bp, 18 predicted proteins | sample 531391 | NCBI WGS metagenome assembly CEUO01 (sample SAMEA2622799, study PRJEB7988) | marine metagenome | isolation source: saline water (ENVO:00002010), including
ATCCTTGTTTGGTCGTGCTGAGCCTGCGATAGCCTAGTGAGATTGTGAGAGAGAAAGCCGACTTCTTGTCGTGGTTTCACGGTGGTCTGGTTAGCCAGCGCGTTTTTCACGATTTCCGAATCCGGGGCCCATTGGGCTCTCGCGGTAGGATGGTGAAGCTTGCGGTGACTGGCCAGACTGCCAGTTCTCACAGTCTCATGGAGACTTGTTTTGTTTGCCAGGTTGTCAAAGATCGTCCTCACTCACTAGTAGGCGAAGGGCTCGCCTGAGTCGCAAAGTTGAGGCCCCCCCACTTCCCCGGATCTTGCCCGGACCCCCCCGGTTCTGTCAGAATAACATCCATACAATATGTTAGCCTCTCACACACGCTCCAAAAAAACGCCCAGCCCCGAACACCCTCATGAACAATATGAACAGATCATCCCATACAACCCCGGCTTTTCGAGCACTTGAGAAGGATATGAACAGATGAAGCGCAGTCCATTTACTCAAGCTGAGCTAACGCGGTTTCTTGCTCATGCACGTCGAGTTGGTCATTCGTATCCGACGTGGTTATTGCGAGAGCAGGTTGTTTTGTTGATGGCTGTGTTGAATTTGAGTGTTGAGGAGATCCTGGCATTGCGTGTGAGTGATGTTCATGTGGTCCGTCGTGGTTGGAGTTGGTTGGAGGTGGATGGTCGCAAGGTTCGGATATGGGATCGTTATGCGGTGAGTCGGATGATGGTTTGGCATCGTCGCTGTGTGACTTATGGTTACGAGCGTTGGCTGACGGGTCCTGTGGGCTGTGGTGAGTTGGACAGTCGGAAGTTGAGTCAGACGATGCGTCGTGGTGTGAAGCCATTGTTTGGTGCGGAGCGATGGCAGTGTTTCAGTTTGCGCTGGATGCGTTTGTACTGTTCCCGTCCTAATGTTCGGCGTACTGTGGAGAATTCTTTAGCGGAAATGCTGAGTTGGTTAGATTTTGGCGAGGCGAATGTGTTTGAGGATGAGATTGAGGTGGCTTTGCGTGACAGTGAGGTGATGCGTCGGGCGTTGGAGTTGGGTTCGATGCCGTTTGTTCGGATGCAGATTAGGCGTATTCGCAGCGAGTTGCGGAAGTTAGGATTGTTGGCGATGATGGATGTGAAGCGGGATGTGTTCGAGGAATACCTTCGAGCGGCTCGTCCGGGGGAGAGTGACGAGTGGTACATGCACAAGTTCTACGAGTGGATTGGAGAGGAGTTGTTGGGCGATGGTTACGAGGTCCAGGTTGACGGAGTTGATGCTGAGTGCGGGTCGGGGTCCGGAGCTGATGGAGTTTGTCCGGGAGAGGGAGCGTGAGTACAAGCGTATGCGGGTGGAGGATCGCTCGTGGGAAGATGCGTTGTTGTGTTACTTGGATGGTGACGAGTTACGTGAGGAGCCATTGGAGTTAGAGGCGGTGGAGTCGGTTGATCCGGACTGGCCGTTTGAGGTGAGTCGTAAGGATGTCCGGAAGGAGTTGATTCGAGGTGCGGGTCGGAAGAGTAGTTATGCTGAGCGTGTGGAGTGGGTGAGTCAGCACTTGGACAATCCTTTGGTTCGTCCGAAGACTGCTCCTTGCAATGCGAGCTGGAGCATGTTGGTGTGGGCGATGGAGAACCGTAAGGAGTTTTACGCGCAGCAGCGTCAGTTAATGGCGAAGAAGGATGAGGTCGACGAGGTGGAGCAGGCTGTTCAGGAGGACTCACAGAAGTATCTGGACCTTCTTGCGGGTTTCGAGTGTTTCGAGAGGCTGAGTGAGAAGGTGGGGGATGAGTACGACGTTTACCGGAGGCTGTAATGGAACTGGCTGCAAACCTGAAGTATCGAGAGCAGATGTATCTGGCTTGTGCGGGGGAGCCGGGTTTGCGGGATGTGGTGATGGGTCGTTGCCGAGAGGACCCGATTTTCTTTATCCGTTCGTTTGGCTGGCTTCAGGAGACTCGGTTAACGGCGGAGTGGATGCGTGAGGATCGATTTGAGGGTCGTCCGATCATTCCGTTTGTTCCTCGTGCTTATCAGGAAGCGGCATTGCGTCGGATGGTGAAGCGTCTGGGTCACCGGGACATCATCATCCCGAAGAGTCGGGAGACGGGTGCATCCTGGATGTTGGTGGCGTTAGCGGCTTGGGATTGGCGATTCAACGGGGCTCACATTGGTTTTGTGAGTAAGGACGAGCCGAGCGTCGATTCTTCGGGTCCGGGCAGTTTGTTCAGTAAGTTCCAGTTCTTCGTGGACCACATGCCGATCTGGATGCGTGGGAACTACACCCGTCACATTGCGAACCACACATTCATTCATCAGGAGAGTGGTGGCAGTCTGGACGGTGTGGCGAGTGGTCCGAACATTTTCCGTGGCGACCGTAAGAAGTGGGTCTTGATGGATGAAGCACATTTCTTTCCCAAGGAGAGTGACTATCTGGCTCGTGATAGCCTGGTGGGTGTGACTCGTAGCCGCGTGATGGTGAGCACTTTGAACCGGGAGCGTGGGGCGAGTGGTGCGTTTTACGATGCGTGGAAGGACCCGGAGTCGACTGCTGAGGTGATTGAGATCGACTGGCAGGATGACGCGGACAAGCGAATGGGTCTTTACACGAGTGCTGAGGGTCGCCTTCAGATTCTGGATGAGGAGTTCTGGAAAGAGTATCGGACGGGTGGTGGCCGGTATCATCATCCTTATGGGGATGGGTACTACCAGTTTGAGCGTGATGGTCGTGTTCGCAGCCTGTACTACGACTACGAGGGTCGTCGAGCGGGCGTCAATCGTCAGACATTAGCGGCGGAGTTGGACCGTGACGTAACGGGAGCGACAGCCCAGCTGTGCGATGGGATTGTTTTGAAGAAGGCGTCCGAGAAGTGCTACGACCCAACGAGGGAAGGGATACTGGTTGACCGTCTTGGTGGCTGGGAGTGGGACTGGGATGGTGGTCGAGACGCGAGCTTGTGGCTGGAGCTTGACGGTGACGATCCCCCGAAGGGCGATTATGTGATGGGGGCCGACATTTCAGCGGGTACGGGCGGCAGTTGGTCGAGCTACTCCTGTCTTGCGGTGTTTAACCGGGCGACGGGTGAGCAGGTTTTCCAGTGGAGAAACAACCGAGTCAACCCTTTAGTCTTTGCTGGTCTTGCGAAATTCGTCGGAAAATGGTTTCATGATGCGTACTTTGTTCCAGAAGCGAACGGCCCACTCGGTGCTTTGTTTATGGAAGAGTTGGCAAAGAAGGGTTACCCGAATCTTTATTTGCACAACCGTGGAAAGAAGACTTACCAGGCAAAGAGCGACAGGCCAGGTTACTGGAATAGTGATGGTGGCGCGGAATTGCTAACGACATTGGAGTCCGGATTAAAGTATGGTGACGCAACAGTTCGGAGTCGCCTGTGTCTACAGGAGATGTCCAACTATTTTTACAAGAACGGAAAGCTGATACAGTCCCGTGCTCATGCGGCGGAAGATGAAGGAGCAAGAGGGCGGGCGCATGGTGACATGGCGATAGCGACTGCTGCAGCGTGGTGGGGCATTAAAGACTTACCAAAATGGAAACAGGAAGATCCGAAGCAGGAAGTTCCGGAAGACTGTTTCCTTGCTCGTCAGAAGGCGTTTCGTGAAAAGGAAGTGGATACTGGCCGCTCCTACTGGACACCATGGAAATAAAGCCAGAGGTTGCAATGCACGGGGAACAGGATGTTGGCACTGTATCAGCGATTGCGTTGGCTCTCTTGTCGCTTGTGGGGGTTGCTATGCGGGAGATCATCTCCCTGTTGCGAAGAGGCGACGAGCCAACAATCGGAGAGCTTGCGCGTCGAATTGACCGCATTGACGCAGACTACGACGAGATTCGTAGAACATTGCAGAATGTTAGGGACGCCGTCCGGGACGCAACCAATCGCCTCGGGGGAGACGCATAATGGATAAGGCAGTTCTTAAGAAATTAAAGACAGCGGTTGAGGCATCACGCAAAGACCTGAAGCCTTACCGCACGCAGGAAGAGAAGGCACTCAAGCAGTACCTTGGTGGTCACTACGGGAGCGACGGATCAGACGAATCTTTTCCTGTGAACATGCTTGAGATTGCTGTATCGACGCTCTTGCAGCAGCTGGCAGCACAGGAGCCCCAGGTTTTGGTTCTTTCCCGGAGCCACCGGGATGATGTGAAAATCGTTGAAGCTGCAATTAACCAACGCTTACGCGACATGGATTTTGGTGAAGAGCTTCGCCGCTTTGTCATGTCGGCTTTGTTTTCGATTGGCGTGATGAAGGTGGGCCTGGAAGAGACGTACCGGGCTGAGGTTGATGACGAGAGCCTTGCCGATACGGATGTCTTTGCTCAGCATGTGCCATTCAGCGATTGGGTGCATGACACGTCCGCCAAACGATGGACCACCAGAGAAGTTCAGTTCTGCGGCCACAAGTATCGAGTGCCGATCGAGTGGGTTAAGAATAATAAGAACTTTGACTCGGAAGCTCGTGACGCAGTTGCTGAAGAGCAGGACCTTGAGAACGGATTCACCACAAATGAATTTGTGCCTTACGTCGACCTGTGGGACATCTGGCTTCCTGCCGAACACCGCATGGTGACGTTCCACAAAGATGGTAAGAAGGCTCTGGCGAGCAGAGAGGTGGGACGAAAAGGCAAGTATAGCCCGTTCCATTTGCTGGCGTTCAATCCGGTGCTGAACAAGGTCATGCCGTTGCCTCCTGTCATGAACTGGCTGGACGCTCACGACCTTGACAACCGAATGTTTGTGAAGCTGGGTGAGCAGGCATCTCGCCAAAAGACGGTGACGTATGCGGCTCCGCAGTCTGTGGATGATGCGAAGAAAATCATCAAGAGTAACGACGGCGACACGGTGCTCGTGGCAAATCCGCAGGGTGTCAGGGAAGCACGGTTCGGTGGCCCGGATCAGCAGATTCTTGGGTTTGCTGGCTATATGCGGGAGATGACCTCGTATGTGATGGGCAACCTCGACTCGATGGCGGGTCTGGGCTCTCAGGCTGGCACAGCGACTCAGGAAAGCATCATCAAGGGCAGCTCAAATGCCCGCATTCAGGCGATGCAGTCTCAGGTCTTAAAGAGTGTCCGCAGCATTGTTAACGACATTTTCCACTGGACATGGGAATCACCACTGCTTCAGATGCGGGTCACGCAGACCGTTGAGGGCACAGACGTGACCTACGAAGCGGACTGGCCGATGACATTTGACATCTATGGCCGAGAGGTCGACCTTCGCGAAGGGAAGCGAGCGGAAGAGTTTGACATCGACCTTGAGCCTTACTCCATGCAGTACAAGACTCCGTCACAGCGTCTGCAGGAGTTGAGGATGATCTGGCAGCAGGACATTGCTCCACTGATGCAGGCTGGCTTAGTGCAGGCTGACATGGTGAAGTACATGAGGATGCTGAGTAAGTACGGAGACTGGCCAGAGCTGGAGTCAATTCTTCAGATGGCCGAGCAAAGCGCGACTCCTGTTCGCGGTCGAGCCCCGGCAAATACCACTCGCGAGTATATTCGCAAGAGTGAGGGGTCACAGAAGACGATGCAGGGAACAGAGCGTTCTCTGATGCAACAGGCAATGTCGATGGGTAATCCAGGTCAAGAGGGGTAGCATAATGGCTTACCGTGTGATTACAGTGAAGGACGGCGAGGTCACTTCGGTTGAGGGGAATACAACTCCTCGTCGGGGGAAGCCGAGCACATTGGATGTAGGGACTTTCGGCCAGTCGTCTGGTGGCTGGCCAATGGAATGTGATGCCACTGGCGTCAATCCAGACCAGATTGAGTCAGCCATGGCGGCTGACGCGAAGAAGGGTGTAAGTATTGAATACAACCGGGAGACTGGGGCTGCGATTTACGCCGACTCGGCTCAGCGCAAAAACCATTGTGAATCATTGGGGATAGCAGATCGAAATGGCGGATACTCCGATCCACAGGTGGGCGGCTACAAAAAGTATGAGTGATGAAGCCATCGTTGCCGATGCGATGCTTGTACTGGACCCAGCCCCATCAGTCATCATGACAATGACCGAGACCGGGGATATCGTTGTAGCCAGTAACATACCATGGCCCTATCTGGACCAGATGCAGGATGCGTTATCCGAGTACGTCAAGGATGGATTAGAAACAAACTAAGGGGGAGATTTCATGGCTGAATTTGAGCGACCAACAGCAGACTATGACTACAGCGACCCGTCCACTCAGGTGGCTGACGAGCCGAGTGACGCTCCGGTAGACGAAACTCCAGATTCTCCTGTGGATGAATCTCCTGAGGAGTCTCCCGTAGAGACGGTCGACGAAAATACCGGGCATACGCCCGATGTTTCTGCCGAGCAACAGCCGGTAGAATTTCCGCCAGAGCTTCTTGAAAAGGCGGGGCAGCTTGGTTTTCGTTATGAGGACATCAAGGCATTGGGAACTCCCGATGCTGTCCGAGTGGCGATCGATCGCGAGCTTATGTCTCAGCAGCAGCCCCAGCAACAGGAAGAGCAACAAGCGGAGCCAGAAGCCCCGAGCTTCGATGGGCTGAAAGGATTGGTAGACAAAGGGTTTGACGAAGAGCTTGTCAACGAGCTTGTTGAAACCTTTGGTACTCTTTCAACCCAGAATGAGCAGCTTCAGCAGCAGATGCGGCAGATGCAGGCCAACCATGAGACAACTCTGGAACAGGTCAACAACAAAGCTGCGGCAGCGGAAGCGGCGAGTATGATTAACTGGTTCGATGAGAAGTTTAATTCTCTACCGGACAACTACCAGAAGTTCGTTGGAGAAGGCAAATCGGAAGCGATTAACCAGTCTTCATCAGAATTTCAAACACGAGAGACCATCGCGCAGCGCTATGTGAAGATGCGAGAGGATTGGAAAGGCTGGGGTTTCTCTGGCCCGAACGATGCCGAAATCTTCGACAAAGCGGTGCAGATGACAGTTGGAGATCACGCAAAAACCTCTGCCAGAAATGACATCAAGTCACAGATGCGGAAGAATGGTTCTCAGGTGACAGCAAGGCCGACTCATACGCAGTCGACTGCCGCCGATCCACGAGAAGCTGCAGCCGCATTTGCCAACAGTCATAGGCTCTGGCAAAACTCAACAGAATAAGGAACTAACTCATGGCTACAGTAGCTGCTGACATTAATGATTTCGTAAAAGGTACACTGGCACACCTCGGCCCGCTGAAGTTTCAGCAGATCGCTCAGACCTTGCAGAGTCACCCGGTGATGAGCAAGTGGCTGGCGAAGGAAAAGGTTGTCTTCGATAACGGTAACGGCATTCAGCGTAACCTGATGTCGAAGCTCTCCAACCAGGCTGCTCACGTTGGCCTGCTGGATACCGACACTTACGACATCCCGGACCTCATGGTTCAGCTGAATGTGCCTTGGCGGCACGCTCAGTCCAAGTGGGGCTTCGTCTACCAGACGGACATCCTGATGAACCGTGGTGACGCGGCGGTCTTCAACGTGATCGAACCTCGTCGTGCTGACGCTCTTATCAGCCTGTCTGAAGAGCTGGAACAAAAGGCGTGGGATGCCCCGGCTGATGAGAACGACAATACGGTTCCTTATGGGGTTCCGTACTGGGTTGTCATTGATGCAGCTACGGGCTTTAACGGCGGTGCCGCTTTCGGCACTACTGTTGCTGGCGTCAATCTGTCCACGCACAGTAACTTCAAGAACTACACGGACCAGTACGCGAATGTGTCCAAGTCCGACCTCTTGAAGAAGATGCGAACTGGTACTCGTAAGACTGGCTGGATGTCTCCAATCAGTATCGACGATTACCGCAGTGGCGCTGGCCAGAAACTCCAGTTCTACACTGGTGAGTCGGTTGTTGCTGATCTGGAAGACATTGGTGAAAGCCAGAATGAAAACCTTGGTCGCGATCTGGCTCCTGCCGGAATCAGTGGCATTGGCCAGGTTGACATGCAGCTGGTCTTCCGCCGACACCCGATCTTCTGGGTTCCTCAGCTCGATCAGTCGACATTCGACCACAATGCCAAAAACCCGATCTATGCTATTGACCATAGCACGTTCTATCCGGTTTGCCTGAAGGGCGATTTCCTCCGCGAGAGCGAAGCGAAAGAAGTTCCCAACCAGCACAACCTCTACCGTATCTTCGTCGATCTCAGCTACAACTACCTGTGCATCGATCGTCGTCGCAATGCGGTTTACGCGACTGCGTAATGTTTGCGGAATCTTTGGTGGGGGTCAGAAATGGCCCCCGCCATTCCTCTTTGATACATAGAAAGGTGGTGATCTGTGCCTGACCATTATGGTTGCAAGACCACGAAAGATGATTCGGACGCCCAGGCAAATGCTGTTGCGAAAAAGATTCGCAGTTCGCAGGGTGGAACGAATACGGAAAAGGCGGCTCTTCCAAAGGCTCCTAAGGCTGAGGCCAGCCTGAAGAAGGGTTCTTCTTATTAACAGGCTGGCAGGCGCGCCTGCTTGACCTGTTCGCCGGGTTGGTGTTCCTCCCACCAGCCCGGCCCCTTTTTCTTTGGAGGAAGGATGGAGGAAGCTATGATTATTGATTCACGACTGGCAAGAAATGTTCGTCACATGCTCCGGATCGACGAGCTGGAGCCGATCCCGCAATCGTTGCTTGATCGCATCTTGCATGTGCAGGAACTGCTGAGACCATTCGCCAGACCGATTGATATTCAGCACTTGGCGATTCTCATTGCAGAATGGGAGAAGGCAAAGGACTTGGAAGAGTATTTGCCGGGCCAGAAGCTGGATTATCACGGTGAGGAAGTCACGTTTGTGCGAAAGCCGGGTGGCAAACAGGAAGGGAAGCTGCATGTTCGTCTTCCTGGACAGGCATCTGGCAAGTACAAAGTGGTTGAGGAATCCGAAGTTAAACTTTCAGAGACTGTCTAATGACTGAACCAACCCTGTCTGTCGACTATATGGACCTTGTTAGGGTAGTAGCCCGGCAGATGGGGTACGGTTCCACCTATTCGTCTGGAACGGTCACGAAGACTGGTACAACGATTACCCTGTCAACCGGAAGCACATTTCCTTCCTGGGCTGGCAACGCGGCGATCAACATTGGCGGGACGATATTCGGGATCACCTCTCGTACTGACGACAACAACCTGGTAGCGGACGCTGTTGGGGATGTCAGTGCTGCTACCGAGTACGTTCTTGTTCAGTCAATCACCGACGATAAGGCGGATACGTTCCGCGATATTCAGGATGTGATCGATCAGGCTTATCAGGAGCTGTGTTTCCCGGCCCCATCAGATGAATCGTACTTCATTTGGAGCTGGCTGCTGGAGCGAGCCTCGATCAGCTTTGAGGACAACGTCGCGAACTACGATCTGCCACCGAACTTCGGTCAGTTCATAGACACCGCGATCACCTACAAGGCTGGTTTGGACTTGCCATCGGTGACTCTGCTGTCGCAGAAGGAGTACCGTGGAGAGCAGTCGCGCGATGATTCTGCCGGTGTGCCCAAGTATTTGATGTGGAGGCAGAAGTCTTTCACGGCGACAACGGGTCGCAGGTTTGAGGCGGCGCTATACCCGACTCCGGCGTCGGAGTTTTTCCCTGACCCGGAGTTTAGTACCGGGCGACTGACTTCGCACAACGGTACAGCCGCCACCTTTACGTTAAGTGGTGATGAGACCGCATCCGATACCAGCTTAGGCATAGGCTCGGGCTCAGCATTTAATGACGGTGACCTGTTTCTGATAGGCAGTGAAATCGTTGAGGCAACTACAACAGAAACGAGCGTAAACGCCTTACCTGTTGTGCGAGGTGCTAAGGGTACAACACCTGCCGCTCACGATTCCGGCACAGCACTCTATAAGATAGAGGCAGGTGATGATATTCGCCTGACTGGAGGTACTTTACCAAAGGAACCCAATCAGCTGATTGTTCCCGGCAGTGCGGGGACTGCCGAGAGCGTAAGGACGATTACATCTGCAAACGATACCACTCAGACGTTTGTGGTCGATAACCCAGCTAACCCCGGCGATGCGACCGCTGCAGAAATCTCACTCTTCGGAATCACTACCTTTACTATTCGCCATAACATTGCAACATTTTCCAGAGATGCGAGCGGCACATTTGATGGTGCCCACTTAGAGTATCTGTTCCGTGTCGTCCCGGATGCACTGAACCCCACCAACAAATATCCTTTGTGTGGGTCAATCCACGGCGATACGCTCATGAAGGCGTGTCAGGCTGTGGCGGAGCGTAAGTTGGGTGATGATGCGGGCATCTACGAGGCCAAGTTCAAAGAGCGGCTGGCGGCAAGTATAGCGGTCGACCGGGCAGTCAAAGCCACGATGGGAATCTGATATGCCAGGAAAAGCATTTCCACGAGTCCGTAAGGAGTACGGTTCCTATCAGTGGTATCAGTCCCAACTAGGGCGAATGGAGCCCGATGTTGGCGGCGATCCGAACACATGGGAACATGCTGCGATCGAGTTCTTCCACGACATCATCAACCGTGGCGTTCAGCGGGTCTACTATCTTGACGACATGGGTGATGGCATCCTTCACAGGTGGTCATTTCTGCGGTCGCGGTTTGATATTCAGACAACGAAGGGTAAGCAGGACTACCAGCTGCCAGCAGACTGTGGCGGAGTCGTAGGTTGTTTGTCTTACTCGACTTCCGACTCAGGCTACTCTCAAGTCAAGAAGACTTCGGTCGATCAGATTCTGAAGTGGCGGTCCATCAACACGGATGTGTCCGGTTATCCGGAGTGGTTTGCGGAAGAGTTTCAGGACAATGGTGGTCACGCCCATCAGGGCCGGATTCTCATGACTTGGCCCTCGGCAGACTCGTCCTACACCCTCAACGGGACGATGGACATTACGCCTTTGGATATCGACGGCGAGACGCGGGTGTTCGCGTATGGGGGTCGTCCTATGGTGGAAACGTACTTGGCTTCCATGATGGGGTTGATGAATCCCCAGTATGAGGGCTATTATCAGCAGAGGCTCAGGGCATCTATGCAGGCTGATCTCAACAGAAATCAGCCGGAATTCCTGGGCAAAAACTCAAATGAAATGGGCGATACGACGGGTCGGTTTATTGAATTCGATCCGGTCACATACACTTCTGGTTCTTAATTAGGGAGAACACGATGCCTACAGTTGGACTTGAACTCACTTCGGCGCAAACGTACACGGATCAGAATTCTGTTAGTTACGTCATTCACCGACTGCTGAATGATGACAATGGTGATTGCGTCTTTGCGTTCTGCAACACCACGGTAGGGGAGTCTACGGGCCTGCTCCCTGCTACTGAGGACGGCGACGGCACGGATGATCCAAAGCATGAGATCACTGGATTTGCAAAGGGGTGCATCCTCATCGATCAAAGAGACGGTGCCGTCTACAAAAATACCGGGACGAATCTGATTGCCGATTTTGAAGGAAACACGCTTTAATCACACCCCTACACGTTCCCTGTCACAACACCCATAGAGTGGGTGCGTACGTACGGACAGGGCCATCACATTCTGATGTAAAAGGACACCAATCATGGGTGCAAGGAATATCCTGCGTTTGTTCAATGACGCTCTGGCGGGCGAAGACCAGTCAGTGGAGCAACTAACGAGCACGACGACAGAGACGACTCTGAACTCTGTGACGGGAACAATAGAGACTTATCCCAGCAATGCTGCGGCAGGCGCCGTGGCTTCGTTTACGTTCAAGAACGACAAAATTAAGGCGGGGTCATTGGTTCTTGTCTCAGTGGGGAACTACCTCCAGGCGAGAGGCATCTCAGCGATTTCCAACGCAACGGACGCAGTGTTCACAACTACTGGGAATCACAATCTGGCAGTTGGCGATGTCGTTACAGTTATTGGAAGCGTTGGCAATACGGATGCAGACGTAGCAAATGGCAGGCACACGGTGACAGAGATTGTTGACTCCAATGAGTTCAAGGCTGGTGTAAACACCACCGGCAACACTTTTACCCTTGATGATGCGTATGCGAATCCGCCTATCGCTAAGCGAGATGCCGGTGAGGGTTTGGGTGAAGCGTCAGTGAAAGCCAGTCACAGCGAGGAAGGTCAGTGTAAGATTAGCATTTCAAACGACCATGCGTCTCAATCACTAACTGGGTCGGTGCCTGTGCGTTTTATTGTTCTTGATTAGTCCGTAACCGGAATAACCCATGGCAAAAGAAATCACGATGTCTGGAAGACTCGTGTTTGACGACGGGAAGACCTCGGTCACGTTCGATAAGGGCGTGATCCGGGTCGACTCGGCGGGCAAGCGGGTTATTCAAAACGTGCAGACGATCCAGACGACTGCTGAAGATATTGGTCTCGGAGAACCATCGGGCCAGCTTCCCATCGTGCCTGGCGTTGCCATGTTCTTTAACCGGGACCAGACGAATTCGGTTCAGATCAGCAGCCAATCGACCGGCCTGTCTTTTCTCAAACTTCTGCCCGGAGAGTTCGCTGGTCCTCTTCGTCTGGCGGGCGATGCAACCGTGAACGCCGTAGCTCTCGTTGCTCCAGTCGAACTCGAATACATCATTATTGAGGAATAAGCTATGGCAGCGTCTTCAGTTGCAGTAAATAAAACGGGCGGCATCAGCGCGACGGACACAACGATTCCGTTTGACACCGCAGTTCAAAGCGGGGCGCAGGTAGGGGCGCTCATAACTAGCAATGACGAGCAGATGCGAGTAACGGCGAATGACGGGACTAATCTAACCGTCGTTCGCGGAGTTAATGGAACCACGGCAGTTGCTCACGCCGACGACGCTGTGCTGACGGTGCTGAATTACAATCTCGGTAATCTCCGATTGACGATTGTCGGTGCCGAAGACGACGTGGCAGCGTCCCACACTGTGAGCAGTGGCCTTGACGCCATCATTATTCAAGGGCGTGGAGCTGGAGTCAGGATGGCGTTTGCGTCAGGGGCTTTGGGCGATAATGGAGACTACTTTTATATCGGCGGCAACATGCCCGTCTCATTTGCGGTCTCGGATCTGTCTGGCAAGACACTGCATTTCGTAAACGACAGTGGGGACACTGCTTGGAAAGCGGAGATCATGGAAATCCTGAGGGGTCAGGCATAATGAGGTTTCCGCATTTCGTGCCAGGCCAAGCGGGGGACCATCCCCCTAAAGTTGCCGTCTATATGGGGGACGAGGCAACGATTGGCATTCCGCACGACGAATCCTTAGTATCTATCGTCAAGGAAAAGAAGCGTCCTCGGCGGGATGTGAACTTGGTCACTCCCCTTGCGGGCAAGGGCTATTGCTTTGGCAAGTGGAAAGAGAGTCTGAAGCAGGCTCCCATGAAGCGGAGCCATGTCTACGTTTACGACAACAGCAACAACCCCCGCTTCAGTCGCCGCGTAGACAAGTTCTGCGAGAGCCAACTGGACTCATACACGCTCATCAAGGATGAGAACTCAAAGCAGGGTCTGGAGACCATACGCGACTGGGTTCGCGTCGGCAATCGCTGCCGTGCGGTGTATGGGCAAATCTACAACAGCATTGTGGATCACAAGCGTCCTCTGTGCCTGAACATGGAAGACGATGTTGGAATTCCCGACAGAGCATGGGACAAGCTATACACGCAAATCCAGAACGACGAAGTGGGCACGGTAATCGGCCAGTGCAATGATCGTCGTGCCTATACCGACACGGGTATGATTCAATCAATCGCTGTCAACTTCAAGGTGGAAGAGGCTATCGGCCAAGCCGACTCCATCAAGGTGACAACGGTCCCAGCTAAGGTGAGGCAATTTGGCGTAGACAGTATTGGTGCCGGGCATATGGGATTCTGGCTCACGAAGACAGAGGTCATTAGCGAGCTGGGGATGGGGCATCGCGTTGGCGAGCTTCGCGGGAACGACATCAACTGGGGCTTCGCGATCAATCGTGCTGGCTGGAAGTTTGCCATCGACTGGTCGGTTAAGTTGGACCACTACTTTGAAGTCGACGGCAAAGTGCTGAGTGTGTAACGGGGTCACGCCTTTTATGAGAACGGACAGGCTGACCGCATTTTAGGATGATGACATGCGTGACCAGCCAGTTGATATTCCTTTCCCGTTCTCTGGCCTGAACGAGTTTCCGGCTTACGACGACCAAGCTCAGGGTACGTCGGTTGACATGCAGAACGTGGTCCCCGTTGACCCTCGCAGTGGGCGACTCCGGGGTGCTCAGCGACCGGGCATCGAGAAGTTCAACGATTCTGAGGTGGCCGGAACGGCAGCAGTGCAGGACTTGATCCACATCACTGCCCCTCGTTTCGGGGACACCTCAGCTCAGGGTGCAGGCCAGCAGCTCGTGAATCAGCCTAGTGGCGCGGCATGGGGCCTATTGGATTCAGGGGGCAATCGCTATGTGACGGGTGGGAACAGTAGCGATCAGTTTCAGCTTGCTTGCTTTGATTCATTCTCCAACGTCTATATTGCCACAAAGGCGTCGACCACGAGTCTGGAAATCAACATAGACAAGTATGACAAGGACGGAAAGTTTGTAGGGTTTCTGTCTGAGTCAACAACCTTGTCAGGCGATGTGACAGCAACGCAAGAGTTTGTCCGTATCGAGAGTGACGTATTCCCCGCTGCTCCGTTTGCAATCCGCGTTGCGTCTCCCAGCCGGTCAACCGATGAGTGGATGTGGGTCACGGCTAAGTCCACATCAGCAGGTCCAGGTTCGTCAATTAACTTGACCGTCTTACGCGGCGATGACATACCCGACAGCCACTTGACTGGACGTACCAGTGCAGAGGTTCGCTCCCACTCCTCGGGTACGACGGTTTACCTGGCAGATCGGATCAACATTAAATATACGACA
>CEUO01025946.1_pt1 | contig 14771 bp, 5 predicted proteins | sample 531391 | NCBI WGS metagenome assembly CEUO01 (sample SAMEA2622799, study PRJEB7988) | marine metagenome | isolation source: saline water (ENVO:00002010), including
TGGATTCTGAAGTTCAATTACCATCTGTTGGTCAAAATTCAACACTTGATATTAAATTAATAGCACAAAATAATTATGAACAAGAAATTTATTGGACTGTTGTACAACAACCAGACAATGGGGGAACATTACTTTTATCTTCTAATCAAACCACTGATAGCGAAGTAGTGCTTGCCAGTCTTACAACTGACTATGGTGATTTTGGAGATACAGAGTTTCAAATAAAAATCAACACAGATACAGGTCCTGATGATTATACTCATTTAACTGAAGGTGTTGAACAAATCATCACATTTAGAACCACTATAACGGATGCTGAATTTGCTCCAATGTGGAACAATACATCACCACAATTAATAACTTTAAATGGTGTACCAACCACCATAGATGTAATTCAATCTGTTTCTAATTATGATGAATTAATTGGTGGGTTTTTACCGATTCCAAAAGAAGATGATGGTGTTGTTCCACCAATAATAGATTTTCTACAACTCAATAATGAATCCGTTACAGATCCTGATGAAGATCCTATATCCATAAATGTTCAATATTTTGATGATCAAGATGGTGATAACAATGGTAACTTTGAAAATATTGGAAATGAATTTACTGATGGACCTGGCTCTTGGATTAAATTATATCCAGATAATTGTACACGTGGAGAAAATGGGTGGAATATAGCTGGACAACCATGTACAGGTATAGAGTTTTCAAATGCTGAAGGTTCACAATACAGTTCAGTACAACCACTTTTAATTAAAGTAACTGCGTGGGATAGCACTCCGGGACTTCCTGATAATTCATCTGATGCTTATTTTTTCATAGCACCATATTCAACAACAGGACCCTCTGGAGATATCTCGATATCACCAGCCAGTAGCTTTGGAGTTTCAATAGATTCATTTTTAATAAATGCTGTTGGTGATGATACGGGTATTGCACCAAATGGTGAATCCACCAATCCAGACAACATAGGAGGATGGATTACAGAAAATGAATTTGAAAATTATAATAGAATACGATTTTATGAATTACAAATATTTGATGAAGATGAAAATGAAATTTTTAATCAAATATATAGTTGGATTGATAATGCTTCATATGAACCTCTCACAGAAATAGTTCAAAATGGTGTTTTATTTAAAGCTGAGAGTAGTGGGATTTATACAATTCTATTAACGGTTGAGGATAATTCATCTGGAAACACCTCAACAGCGATTCAAACAGAATTAGTTGTACAGAATATAATTGAAATAAATCAAACAATTTCTGATTCATTTTTATCATATCAAGGGATTAATTGGATTGATTTTGAATCAGATAATAGAGGAAATTTAATTGAAGAAACAATTCAAGATGATGATAAAAGACCTGATTTGGGTTGTTTTTATTATTCAAGAAATCAAATACCTGATTATGATGGAACTATAGATTTTTGGAGAACAACAATCGCTTTGAATTATGAAAATTCACAAATTGAAGAACAATATGGAAATGTTTATGAATCCATTGTTCAAACCAATGATATGAATAAATTCACTCCTGATGTCGATGTAAGAAGTGTTGAAAGTTATGATGGGTTTAAATCAGTTTTATATAATTATTATGATGAACAACTTGATGAACAAAAATACATTGAAACATCAGCCCCATTAGAAGCAGCATTTTATTTTTATCCAAGACAAACAACGGATGACATAATTGATACAAGATCAGTAGTTCAAGATTTTCAAATTAATTCATTAGAATATAAATACTATGTTGGATTTATGGATTGGGGTGATGGTTCTACTGAATTTTTTGACGAACCAAAACAACTTGGAAATGATACTTTGATTAAACACTCATATGAAAAATCAGGAATTTATGAAATAACAGGTTGGATGTTTAAACAATTAATAGATGTTGAAACATTAATTGGTGTTGGTGTTGTATCTTATAAAAATTTTACAATAAGAATTAATTTAAATCAAGATAGAGATATTGAGAGTGAATTTAGAAGATTAGGTGGAGAGGATTTTACCTTTATACCATACAATGAAACCACACCTGTAATTGGTGGAATATCAAAACAATCAATTTATTATAGAACAATTAATAGGCAATTAGGTTATTTATCAGATAACAATACTCCATCATATGAACCACCATTTAAGAATTATTATGATAAGTTTTTAACTGAGTTAGCATTATCTCACATGGATGATGAAAAAATAGGAGAAAATTTAGAAACCTTTTCTGATGAATATTTAGGTAATGTGAATGTATTTAATGAGTGTATAGGTGATGATATTGTTGAAATTATACCATCGAGTTTTATTGGTTGTCAACAGATATTTTTTCCCTCTTGTGCTGATTTTACTGAAGATGAAAGTTCTTGTAATTATTATTCATCAGCTGGTTGTACTTATGAATATACTTGTAGAGGTAATCAAGACTATTTCGAATATGGAAATTGGGCGCCTTCGTATCCACCAATGGTGGATAGTTTTGGTAATCAACTATTTTCTTCATTTCAAACCTTTGAATTATACGAATGTTTATGGCATGGAGTGTATTGGCCATCAGAGTGGAATGATATCATAATACCTGGACCTAATGATTATTCTGAAAACCCAATATCTCTTTATGATATCGCAATTAATTTTTTTGATATTGATTACCCTGATTTTTTTGAAAACGATTTAGAATCTTGTACAGCAGCAGAGGGATGTAATACAAATCAATCATGTACTGGTACTATCAATCCGGATTTAATACCTGACTGTACTTCACAATTCACTCAAGAGAGTTGTGATAATCTTGCACATTGTCAATCACAATTTTCAGAACCACAAGAAATCACAACTTCTTGTGGTGATTTCACAACAGAAGAGGAATGTATTGAACCTTGTATAAAAAATTATGTATTAGAAACAGGTGTAACCATATATGATGGTTCAGAGTATTTAAAACAAGGTGAATTAGGAGACCATTTGGGTGATGTGGATTTAGCACAAGTGAGATATTTCAAAGATGGTTCATTTCAAATGTATGAGTTTTTAGGAATGGATGAAGATGGTGGAACTCCAGATAATCCACGATATTGGAAAAACATCATACCTGAAAATTATACAATATATGAAAGAGAGGGAGTTGGTGGAATTAATGATTTTCAACTATTGTTAGATATATTTACGATTTTATCCATTACATTAAATGACAATAAAATAGATTATGATTTTTTTGAACAAAAATTACAAGAATATGGAATTTGCACAGGAGCTTGTCCGGATTACATAGTGGCTGCTTATCAATCATTAGGAGATAACAATGCTGAAATTAATTTATCAGAACAAGAAAAATTAATAAGATTTGATATCAATAACGATGATGGTATTAGTGTTCAAGATATAATAATTTTAGTAGAAGAATATATTGCTACACCAATACTTGAACCTTATACAATAGATCCAAACTCTACTCAACAATGGACAGGTGGGTATTATTATCCTGTTTTACCAAGATTAAAAGCAAATGGTGAATTTATGGATGGTGATAATTTACAAAACAACAACATACCATTTGGTAATGAAAGAAATTGGGATGAAGATGATGAATTAGCTGCAATAACCAATTTACAAATCATTGATGAATTTTCAAACAACATGTTGATTGATTTAGACTTTAGTGAAATAGATGAAGATAGCTTAGGTGATAGTAGTGGAAACAACAATCTTGGAATACTTATAGGTGATTATAGAATTGAATTTGATAGTGAAACACTATCACCGAGTAAAACATCAAATGTAAATGAACCTAAATTGGAATTTAATAGAGGAAAGGCTTTTTAATTAAATGGCAGTTGAAAAAAAAATATTAAGAAATCGACCTTTTCAAGGAGCTAATGCTCAATATAATTTTGAAAACAATAGTAATATTGGAATCGACCCTTATGGTAAATTAGATGTTGAAAGTGATTTATACACCACATCAATTGGAAATGAAACAAATGAATACAATATACTTGGAACGAGTATGTTTGGATTGGGTGAGTTTCGAATGTGGGAGCTAAATCACGAAATTGTAGAGAATAGTGATAACATAGATATTAGAATTGGTTTTATTGATGGAGAACAATTTCCACAAGTAATGGAAAGATTTAAAATAAGTGAAGAGGGATTTTTAAATTATTATATACCTGGTTTAAATGCTACTAAAACTTGGGAAGATGATCAGGGAGAATTAATCGAGAATGTGTTTTATTTTGAACTTTTAAATGGTAGAATGAGAGCGGGTAATGCTGGTGTGGATTTACTTGGTGGTTTTCAAACCGATCAAGATGAAAGTTTTGCTGAAGCACTTATAGCGAGATATGTGACTGCGTCAGGATATGGTGGTGATGGTCAAGCGTTTAATTTAACCAGCTTGTTTCATGTGGTAGATGAGTTTGAATGGAATGGGTATCCATCATCATTTACAACCTCACCTAGAAATTCTATCTTAAGATTTCAATATTTTCCATATATGACTAATTGGGATGATTATGATTATTTTGAACAATACTATAGTGATTTATTTTTAGACTCATCCGAAGTACCCATTAGTCAAGATGCATTATTGTTTGAAGAAAACAATTCTAGTAATGAATCTTCAGCTGATGAAAACGCATACGCCACTCCAAAACAATGGTACAATTCAGAAAATTTATCCGACACACAAACAAGAGTCAACACGAGTGCTTTTTATAATTCCATAACAACTAATTTAATGACTGCTGAAGAAAAAGAAAATCAAAATCCAAAAGATTCTTTTTACATTATTGTTCATAATAATGCAGCTAATTTTTCAAACAATGAACCAAGGGAGGAAGCATTTGTAATTTTTAGAATACCAAAATATGTTTTTGCTGACGCGTGGAATGCTGCTGATTTTTCAACAAAGAAAGTTCAATTTATTAGAGATGGGAATAATTCATCAACTCCTGAAAGCTTTTTCGATCCATATGATGATATTGATGATAATATATATACATTTCCTTGTCCACCTAATTTTAGAACTGGTGGTGATGAGGATGCTCCTGCTATTCAATTTTATAACTCACGTGATGATAACGTATGTGCAGAATTTCGTATACGAAAATATTCTGAAGGGGATATAACTCTTAATCAAAGCACTCTTCCATTTTATAACATGTCTGGCGTGGTTGATGAAAATAATTTATTAGGAGCAAGTCCTTTTAATACTAATACTTATTCAATTGGAACTATGAGTACTGACATACCAGAGGAAGAAAGGGGTTTAAGTGATTTTAGACCACTAACGAATGTTTACTCACCTCAAGAAATGGATTTACAATCTTATTATCTTGATGAGTTGGATAGAAACCAAACAGCTGCTCCAACTCAAGTAAATTTAGGTTTTGATTTTGTACAAAACAAAAATTTATTCACACCTATGGAAATCACAGACTTTAATGAATTTCTTCAATTCAAAGCATTTGTGGTGAATTGGGATTGGAGAGATGGGGAATCTGAAACTTGGGAACAAATAATGAGTGATTTTCCAAAAACCGAACCTGAATTGGAGTTAAAAAGAAATCAAGATAATACTTATCGTTTTATAAATTTATCTCTCGATGATACAAGTGAGGAATTAAATAATTTTTATCAAACAGCTGGTTTTAAAATCATAAAAGCCATAGTGGTTTCTTATTATGATTATGGAACTACTTTTCCTGAATTTGATATGATAAATCTTTTAAGATGGAAATTATTAACAATAAAAATCAATTTATCCGTAGATGCGGTTTATTTAGAAGATTTTGGTGACATAGGTGGATTTGATTACACATTTATCCCATGGCCGGAAACCACACCTGTAATTGGTGGATTAAGTGAGGAGAGTATTTATGTCAATACTTTAGAATCATTGGTAAAGCAAAATAAATTTAGACAAGATGAAATATTAGATAAAACATTAGCTCAAAATGCTTTACAAAATGATGAACTTGGTGATTACTTTGGAAAATCTGATATCGCACAAACAAGATATTTTACAGATGGTTCATTTGATATGAATAAATTACTAATGTTAGGTGATGATTTATTAATAACCGATGATGGTGATGGTAATATTTTTAGAGATGAATTTCACCCTTATTATGATTATAATTATTGGACAGGTGAATCCATAACTTCATCTTATCCACAAGAAAGTTGTATTGGAACACTATTTATAAATGACAACATGAATCAAGATTTAAGAGAAAAAATATTGATTGAATTAAATACAGATGACATTGATGAAAAAACCATTAGGGATTCTAGTGGAAATGGTTTTAAAGGATTGATTTTAGGGGATTATGCAGTTAGAAAAGATTCTAAAGACATTAGGGTACAACGAGATACTCAAACTATTTTACCTGAAGTTGATACAGAGGAGAAAGCCTTTTAATTATGCCTAACATTAATGAAGACATATTAGAACTGATAACGAGTTCAACTGGAGAATTAGATTATAGTTTTAGTGAAGGTAGTGGTGATTATATTCGTCTATCATTATTCACTCAAGGTGGTGATTTTGTAGATTATTTTTATTCACCTGATGATATAACATTATATGATGATCCAGATGATAATAATTTTATCCCTCATTTAAAACCAAGTGAGATTCTTGATATTAATAGTGTTCCACAAGGAAATTATAGACTTCAATTTGATTTTTATCGTGACACTATTCAGGAGATTATAACTTCTAGTGGTACTGTCTTACTCGACAATGCTAAATACACCATAACTGAAATATCACCATCACGAAAAGAAGTTAGAATCATAGTAAAAACAGATAATGATGGATTTAATCAAGATGGATTTGACTCTGATTTGGATGATAGAACATTTGCCGAACATCTTGAGGATTCTTTTTTAAGTAATTCAAGTGGTGAACCTTCATCTTATCAATTTCACCATGTATTAAACATAACTCGTGGTAGAAACATATTAATAACTAATTATCAATTTGATACCACTACAGATAATACAACTTTAATTTTAAGATTATATTCTCCTTTACCATCTGATGTCGTAAGATTCAATGAAGTTGAAATCAATAGAGAATTAGTTCAACAACAAACACAAGATATATTTTATGTTAGTAATGTTAGAGGAGTTGTTATTGGAGATGGATTAACTCCTGATACGGAATCATTCGCTAATATAATAACTCAAGATACAGATAATCAATATCAAGATTTTAATGATTTATATGAAAGTGGTTCTTTTGATGAAAACACATCTGATATCATATCAGCTTCAATATCAAATTCTGATGTTAATCTTAATGTTGATTTTAGTAAATTTGAAAATCATGTTTTCTTTGGTTCTGCTGTTTCAAAACTTGAAAACTTTAGAACAAAAATAATAGAAATTGAAAATCATTTAGTTGAATTATCATCATCCTTAATTGAGAGTGGTAGTCACATATTCAATAGAAGACAAGAATTATTTAACAAAATACAGAATGTTAAAAACAACTTTACTCCTTATGAACGATTTATGTTTAATGATAATCAATTTACGGCTACTTCATCTGCGCCTGGTATAGGAAAAAATTTAGCTCCATCAATGCCAGTAACTATGAGTTCAGACCAAGCAAATGGTGCTATATTGTCAAATTTTGAAGGATTTAAAACCATATATAAACATACAACTGAAGGTGCTAGCCAAAATATTCAAATATTTCATAACAAATATTTTGCTCATAAAGCTCCATTTTTTAATTTTTCTGGTTCTGTTTTTCTTTCATTTTTAATGAGAGCTGATGATGAACTAACAAGTGGTGGTGGTGCTGGAAAACTCGGTACACAAAACAATAATGTAACTAATAATGATAATATAACTGGCGTTGAATTACCAAGTAAAGCATTTCATATAAGGAGATTGTTAAATCCATCGGCTAATAGTGGTTCTTATAGAAGGTTGGCATTTATAGCATCACAATCTTTTTGGAGACCAACATCTGTGGTGGATTACAACATAGGTGATATAATTGATTGGAGTGATAGTTCAAATGAATATGTAATATTAAGTGGAAGTGGTATTCCAACGGGCTCTGCAGTAGACAATAATCCAATTACATCACCGGTGGGTTATGATACTTTCCCATCAATATATTCTGGATCTGTTGTAAATGAAAATACTGAATTTTCAGGTTCATGTATGCCAATGGGTGAATTATTTAGAATTGGTTGGGATAATCCTAATGGTGCTGGAGGTCCTACCACATCTTCATTCATCACCGATATTAAAGTAACACTAAAAAATCCATTAAATGCTCTACCGTTTTCAAATTTATATTCAACCGGATCAAGTGAGTGGACGAGTTGGTATGATGGTATGGTTAGTTCAGCTTCATTATATGATGAAGAAAACATACATAGTTTACAAAATAATTTACCTGACAACATTAGAGAGGATTCTGATTCAACTGATTTAAAAACATTTTTACATATGATTGGTGAACATTTTGATTTATTAAGAAATTATATCGACAATTATAGTAATTTTTATAAAAGAAAATATAAAACAATCGAATCTACTCCAACTAATTTACTACCAATATTAGGTGACAATCTTGGTTGGGAATTTATAAATCCATTTAGTAGTAGTTTAGCTGAGTATTTTGCTGATAATTCATTTGATAACAATGTTCAACAAATAGGTGAGGCCACTTGGAGAAAAACTCTAAATAATTTAATTTATATTTATAAATCAAAAGGAACACTAAATAGTGTTAGAGCTTTATTGAACATTTATGGTTATTCACCTGATTTATTACAATTAAGTGAATATGGTGGTTCAACAGAAGAAAGTAATCCAGCGATAATAACAAATGATAATAATCCATTTAAACAAGGTTTTAAATCTACAACCGGAAATGTTGGATTTGTAAATGAAACACGAGAATTATATACTGTTAATTTAAGAGGAACAAATAAATTAAATTTTGATTGGTGGACAAACAATGCTAATGGTGATTGTATAGAATTTATATTTTCATCACCAAAAACAATAACAAATCAAACACTAGTAGAGAGTAGTGGAAGTGGTGGTGAAACCATGTGGGATATTTCACTAATCACATCAGCTAGTAATTCTACAAAAGGAAAATTACAATTTAGATTAAATAATTCTTTAACAGGATCTCTACCCATAGCATCAAATGCTGTTTCAATGTCAACTGATTTTTATAGTTTAAAAAATACTTCACTTTGGAATGTAATGTTACAAAGAATGACAGCTAGTTTGTCTTCTAAAATAACTCAATCATATCAATTATCTGTTGGTTTACAAAAAGAAGATAAAATAACCGAACTTCAAACAATTTCTATGAGTGTTCATAATCCACTAACGAATGTAAATTTCATAAGTGGTTCAAGTCTTGACATAACATCTTCAACCGCTGTTTCAGGTAATTTAGTTTTTGGTGAAAGCTTTTCTGGATCGATGAGTGAAATTAGATTGTGGAGTGGCTCATTAAGTCAATCTAAATTTAAACAACATGTGTTAAATAAATTTTCGGTGGTTGGTAATGATGAAAATGGATTTAAAAATCGTATTTGGCATTTTAAATTAAATGAAAACGACCCATCAGGATCTATAGGAAAATCTTTTATTGATGCAAATCTAAATTATTTCAAAGATTATTCTATATCTCATTCTTTATCAAATGATGGTAGGTTATATAATAAGAGATTAATTGAAATTTTTAAATTAAATCCAAGAATTGATATTAATAATCAAAGGAATAATAACAAAATAATCATAGATCCTGAAGATACTATGATATTTAATTTAAGTCCATTGAAAAAAAGCTTACAAACAATATATGAAAAATCGTCTGATAAAGGTAAAAAAAGAATAAACACTTCAAAGATTGACATTATAAAATCACCAGCGGATGTTATAGATAAATACATAACAAATAATTTATCTGATTTTGATTTAACAGGAAAAATTGGACATCCAAATTCAGCTAAATTTAGTTCATCATATAAAGAATTAGATGATTTAAGAGAAACATTAATGGATGGTGTTAAAGTTGATGTTAATGAATACATAGACGGTCAAAAAAATATATTTAATTCATCCATAATAGATGGTGTTAGAAGAATAATTCCAGTCAGATCTACAATTGATTCTGTTGGAGTTTTAATAAAACCAGACTTTTTACAGCGTGCAAAATATACATATGGTAATATTTCAATACATACCGGCTCTGATGCTGGGGTTTATGACGCTACACTATTGGATTATTGGACACATGTTGACGCGTCATCAACATCATCTTATGTACACAATTTATCTGGCTCTTCTTTTATTCAACCACAAGAGTCTAATATCGATTATATTAACACTTATGTTAACTTTACACAGTCAAATTTTGTGTCACCATTTATTGACACAATAGATGTTAATAACGTGATTAACTTATCAAGTTCTGATTTTCAATCACCATTCACTTCAAGTGTTAATTATATTGAAACTTATGTTAATTTTACTGAATCAACTTTTGTACAACCAAATAATTTTAACATTAATATTAATAATGATATAATTAACTTTACAGGATCTGATTTAAAAACGCCGTTTTCATCTAGTATTAATTATATTAATGATTATGTAAATATAACACAATCATATATTGCTCCTTATGATGTTGGTTTATATAGTTTAATTGATGATATCATTAGTTTAACTAATTCTAAATTTGAACAACCAGTTACATCAAGTGTTAATTATATTGAAACTTATGTTGATTTTAATGAATCAGCTTTTGTAAATCCGTTCACTGGTAGTAACATAGGTGTTAATATCGATTACATAAATTTATCAGGATCTAATTTTCAATCACCGTTTACCTCAAATATTGATTATATTGAAACTTATATTAATTTTTCAGAGTCTAAATTTGAACCACCATTTTCATCGAGTGTTAATGTAAATAGTGAATATGTTAACCTTTCAGAGTCTAAATTTCAATCACCATTTAATTTAAACATTAATTACGTTGAAACTTATATCAATCTTTCAGAGTCTAAATTTGAATCACCATTCACTTCTAGTATTAAATATGTAGACAATCATTTAAGTTTTTCAGAGTCTAAGTTTATATCACCATTTACTTCAAGTATTGATTACATTGAAACTTATGTTAATCTTTCAGAATCAGCTTTAATTAAACCAAATACAGGTTCTATAGAAAATTTTGTAATACCAGGTGGTAATGGTACAGGGTTAGATTTACAAGGTAACTCTTATAAAAAAGGACCTAATGGTGAAACTCGTACGAGATTGATTGATACTTGGGGAACATCATCGAATGACACACATTTTTTACCATATACAGATAATCCTCATGCAGCTGGAGTTCATGATGATTTTAACACTGCTTATTATGACTCTGTAGTTTTAATTCACACAATAGGAGATAGAGAAGAATTGTCTGGATCTAGAAATTTAATAACAGCAGAGTTTTCTACAGATTTTACAGATGAAAATAATCATAAAGGTAGATTAATTATAGATCAGGGATTAGGTTATACTTATAAAACATACGTTGGTTCTGGATCTTTTGCTGGAGTGAGTGGAGCTCCCATAGATGGAAGGCCAATGGGTAGAACGGCTTATTTTTCAGCATCATCTAATGGAAATATTACTTATCCGGCTAATCATTTTGTTAATTTTCCAACTTCAAAAGAGGGTATTAGTAGTTTAACATATGATGGAACTTTAAATGGTGTTTCTGTTAAAAGTATTAAAAAAGATGGTAGTGGTAATTTAATAGATATTATTCCTGATGAACAAGATCCTTTATATTTAGTTGGTGGAAAGCAAGTACATAAATTGGGGTGGGATTCTGAATTTGACCAATTTATGAGTGCTAGTTCATTTGCTGTATACAAAAATAATGTTGGGGGTTCTGATACCGATACAGTTTTAAAAGTAATTAGAAACACATAATTATTTTTTATGATTTTTTATATATTTTTATATTTATTATTGAGTTCTTATAAAGTTTATATTTCATAATAGGAGAAATTAAAATGGGATATTTAAATAGTGATACAATTGTCGTAGATGCGATTTTAACAAAACATGGTAGAAAACTTTTAGCACAAGGTCAAGGTTTAGGAATTACAAAATTCGCTTTATCTGATGATGGTATAGATTATGATTTATACAACGTAGATCATCCAAGTGGTTCTAATAGTTATGCGTCAGCTATAAAAAATTTACCTCAATTAGAAGCTACACCTGATGATTTTACAATGATGACTTATAAACTTACAACTCTTGATAGAAATATTAAATACCTTCCATTTATCGAGCTAGAATCGGGATTACAAGAAATTATTTTTGATAGAAATTCTCAAGGAACACTATTAAGAATTAAACCTGTCACTAGAAACTACGCTTCAGCTGAACAATATGATGCTATACTTTTAGACTCTAGTTACGTAAATCTAAGTGGTGGAGCTCAAATGGATATCAGTGGTAATATTGGATATGCAGCAGCTGCTAGAGAAATTCCTCAAGCAGTTATGATGAGAGGCACTGATTTTGTACTTTCACCATTAGTTAGACAAGGTGTTGATGTAACGACAATGATTAAATTCACAGGAGTTCAATCAGGAGCACATTTTAATGTCAATATAACAGTACAAGATAACGTACTTACTTAAAATTTATTAAATGGTATAAAATAGGAGAAAGTTATTATGGCTAAATTTGTCAATATAACAGCGAATGACACAATATTAACGACAACAAAAGTTACAAAAGGTCTTTTTACCGGTGATGTCGGAACAATAACAGGTGCTAGTTTATCAACTTCATCTTTATCTACTACTCAAAAAGCATATTATTACACACTGCAAATGAGTGGTGAAGATCAATTTAGTGTAACTTACGGACATAGAGCTGGATCAGGTTCGGGAGATGAAGGTACGAATACTTTTGGAAAAACTCGTGCTATTTATAAACAATTTGCTTCTATGTTATTACCATTTAATGAAGTTGAAACAGGTTTTGTAATTAATTCCGTATCACAAAGCGATTGTTATTTCATTCAATTTGAAAGAGCTAGAATGAAAGATAGAGTAAATCGTAAAAATTGGACATTACATTTAAGTGGCTCTGCTGGTTCAGCAGCTGGTGGAACTGGAGCTGCTAATTTTACAGGAAGTATATTGAAATTAACAGATGATAGTAATATTAGTGCGTCTGGACATTCTCCTGTTGGTCCGGTTTACAATATCGTAAGTGGTAGTTCTGGAAAGGTTGCTAATAATACTCCTTATGGATTATTTTATCCAAATGTTGGTGTTTTAGTTTTAAGTCCTACTAGATTGTCTTCAAGCTTACCTGGATCACCTGCTTATATAAATAGTGGAAGTAAAATTCACCCTACACATCAAATGCATGTAGGATTAGGTTCAGATCCGAGAGTTGATGGAAATGCAGATAATCCTGGTAAATTGGTAAATTCTATTTTACTTAGTAATCAATTAACATATAGAAGTGAAGAAGATCAAACATCGGCTACTTATTTCTGTAGAGCTAGAGCTCCTGAATTTAACTTTAGTAATAATCCAACTTTTTCAAGTGGTTCACGAAATGAATTTTCTATACCATCTTTTGAAGGAAACCCACAAGTGTTTATAACAACAGTTGGTTTATATAATTCACAAGATTCACTTATGGCTGTTGGTAGATTAAGTTCTCCTGTTGAAAAAAATTATAGTAGTGAAGCAACAATTAAAGTTAAATTAACCTATTAAAAGTAATTAAAGCTATGATATGTCAATTTTTAAAGGAATTAATCCATCATCTATAAATGTTTATGAATTAGAAACTCATAAGTTATTTAATTTATCTTCATCAGATACTGGTATAAATTCAATTCAATATCGTTCTGCATCAATGCATTCTGATAGGGTTACGTTTAATGAGGTGGGTGACTATTGGAACTCTCTTTTAATTAATTTTTATTTGAGTGGTTCACATAGAGATGATGGTAACAAATTTTTAGGACACGACCTTGGGTTATTACAATCAATCAATCCACAACATAAGAGTAAATTCCATTCATCAGGTTCTGTAATATTTATACCACAATTTTATTTTGGAGAAAAAATACAAAAAAATACATTTACATTAGAAACGGACAACGTCACATTAAAAGATGATGGAAATGGTAATTTGTTTTCAACCACATTAACTCATACAAGTTCAGCAGACACATCAATATCATCATCAAAAAATTATAAAGGAAACATTTTTTACTCTAAAGGTGTTGTTACAATAACTGACACAGGTTCTTACGGTGGAGTTGATTATACGGATTTAACAACTGGTAGTTTTAATGTTAAATTTAACGCTACTCATACAATATTTACTGCTGAATATGTTGCACTTGTTAATGGTAGTGATTATAACATGACATCAAATCCAACTGCTAGAAGAAATATTGATAATAAAGCTCAATATCACACAGAGTTATTAGCTAATAATTTAACGTCTAGTAATTGGAATCCCTTTATGAACACAATAGGTTTTTATCAAGACGATGAAAAATATCCAACTATGGTTGCTAGATACTCACAACCAATAAAAATAAGAAATGATATGAATTTAATATTCAAAGTTAGAATTGATTTTTAAATAAGGAAACAACATGGTTACATTAGGTTTAGACATTTCAACCACAACGGTTGGATATGCATTCAC
>CEUO01094815.1_pt1 | contig 14766 bp, 19 predicted proteins | sample 531391 | NCBI WGS metagenome assembly CEUO01 (sample SAMEA2622799, study PRJEB7988) | marine metagenome | isolation source: saline water (ENVO:00002010), including
GGTCTATAGCCAGTAAACATATTATGTGTGCCTCGTTCATGAGCTGCCTCTCCGTGTGTCATACTGCGAATAATAGAGATTTTATCCATTAATTTAGCAGTGTTTTTCATCATTTCATTAAGTCTGATTCCGGGGACGTTCGTCTCGATGCTAGCCATTGGTCCTCGATATTCTAATGGGGACAGTGGCTTAGGATCAAATGTTTCCTGATGTGCAGAGCCACCGGGCAGATAGATATAAATTACAGATTTTGCCGGACCTTCTACGCTCTCATAAAACTTCTGGTCTGCTTGAGCCTTCCTGATTGCAAAAAATTCTGATAGACTTAATCCTATTCCTCCTGCCATTCCGACATGTATAAAAGAACGGCGAGCAATATTGTTTCCTCTGCATCTCATTTTGATTTTCCTTTAACTAGGGCCTTGGTCTTCGTCTGGTTCTGGAGCTTCTAATACTTGGTATTTTCCGGGATTGTCCTTTTTCCAGCTCGGAGGTTTGTACACGGTATGTTTCTTCTTCTTCTTTTGCTCTTTACGAACATCTTTTGTAAGATACTCATCTACCGCTTTTAAAAGTTTATTTCTACTCATATCTTTACCATGCCTTACAAGACCAATATCTTGCCTTCCATTTTGGACCGGGATTGTCGCAGTTGTGCCTAGCTCTAAAGCTCTTCCTTCTTTCCGGTATGTTCTTCTTAATCTTCATGTTAGGGTCACCAAAGTTAACCTTGACCACATTGCCTTTTTCATTTTTGACATATACAGACATCTTCTTTGGCCCATCAGGTGTTCTAAAAGGTTTGTTAAGGGTGACTTTCCTACCTTGGTACTCGGCTGCTTTACTGTCTTCTCCCTTGTGTGACTTATACCACTTTCTAAATTCATTCTCGTCCTTGCCGGGAATGTAGAGAATAGTGCCGTCTCCAGTCTTTGTCGTATGAACATTGTTACTTAGGTCATCAAACTTTTTGGCAAACTTCATTGCCGCTTCTTTGCTCGTAAAGATATGATCTTCCATTGGTCCTGCCTTGTGAGCCTTAGACCCCCTTACAGGAACTAATATTCTGCCGTCCTTTCTATAGACACCCCTTCTTCTAAAGGTATACATTTCACCTGTCTTAGGATCTTCATACTTATAGCCAGCATAACCCTTCTTGTACTTAGGGCCTTTTGTGGTTACTGTTTTCATATACTCTTGGTGGTTTTTACCCGGCATATAGATGGTTTCACCGTCATCAGTCTTGTGTGTATGAATGTCATTCAGCCCTAGTTCCTTAGCTCTTTTCATTGCTTCTTTGGGACTATCAAACACATCTCCATTCCCTTCGCCCATCGAATACTTTTTCTTCATGCCGGCTGAGCTCTTTCTAGGATGGCCTTTTGGTAGAAGGTCGTTGTCTTGCTTATATGCTGAGTTAGAAGGCTTACCAGTTCTGAGTAAAGTCAGAAACGCATTCACTCTAGCAATAGCCCAACCATGACGACTCATTTTAGGAGCGTGGCTAGTCGAATACGCACCAGCACCTCTGCGGTAAACAGCCTTGAGCATACCGAGTGTAGCCTTAGAACCTTTGCCTTTTGCGTTGTGTTCTTTGACTTTGTTTGACAACTGCTTAGTGACCTCTTTGCTAAAAGTTATTTTGCCGCTTGGGTTCTTTGCGCTGTCCGGTTTGTTTTTCTTAGAACCTTTCTTTTGGTCTTTCTTTGGAGCAGGAGTCCTGCGAGGATCACTTTTAGAAGGCTTGTCGGATTGAGCTCTCTTCAACTCTTCTTGGCTTGGCCTACCTTCTTTTTCGGTCTTAGCAGGCTTATAATTTTTTCCCTCTCTAAGTTTCTTTCTTCTTATATTCTCCCACAAACCGGGACGGCTTGCGGAAATATCCCATTCTTCAGTCTCTTCTCCAAAGTCGATGTACTCAGATTCTTCTGGAACAACAAAGTTAGCTTCGGTAAGTTCTTCTACAAAGCCTTCCTCATTTAAGTGACTTTCTACAGCTTGTAAATATTTACTATCTTTCATTATAAAATTACCTTAGCTTCGCCTTCTAGTAAATATCTTGGCCGTCCACCATTGTCAACACGCTGAATACTTGTGTCGATACCAAAGTGGTTGAATAAAGTTGCCTGCAAATCCAAAGGACCAACAGGGTTTTCTATAGGGTTATAAGATCTATCGGCAGCACCAATAGTTCTTCCTGAGTCATACGAGCCTCCTGCCATAAGCATAGGGGTGATTGCAGGCCAATGGTCTCTGCCGGCATTTGCATTGAACTTAGTTCTACCAAATTCTCCTGTGACAACCAGAAGAACCTTTTCGCTCATTCCTCTATCATCTATATCTTGTAAGAAGCCTGCTAGCGCCTTGTCCAAAGGAGGGACTTTGCCTTGCATTGCTTTAGATATGTTGCTATGCATATCCCATCCACCATAGTGGAGTGTTATGAAACGCGTTCCATTCTCTGCAAGTCTTCGAGCTAGAATAAGTTGCTCTCCAATATCTTTAGCTTTTGTAGACCCATACAAGGCCTTTGTTGCTTCACTTTCTTTTTCTACCGCAAACGCTTCCTTTGCAGAACCTAAGATAACATCATACGCCTGACCTTTGTAGAATTGTACAGATTCAGCTCCTTTGCTAGAAACCCTAGCTGCGTCTAATCCTGCGAGCAGCTCTTTTCTTGTTGAGAATCTATCGAGCTCGACTCTTGGTGTGAGATTGTCTTTATTGGACGGATCAAATGGTTTAAATGCTCCACCCAGCCAAGCACCTTCATCACCTTCAATCTTACCTTGTTTAACATAAGTTGGTACTCCGTTACTAGGATGATTTGCTCCGTAGATTGCTGATATAATTGACCCAAAAGAGGGGTATTTTGCAATAGAGGTAGTGCTTCTTTCAGGATTGTAATGTCCTGTCATCATAAAGTGAGTTCCTTGTCTGTGCGACGAGTCTTTATGACTAAAAGAATTCACTACGTTTAGTTTTGAAGTATGTTTTGCAAGCTCTACCCAGTCTGCTCCTAAAGTAATATTGGTCTTAGCATCATGTATAGCGCCATTTACAGGCTGCCATTCTGAAGGGACAGTATCATTTGGGGCGTGGAAGGTCTCAAACTGTGTCGGTCCTCCTCCAAGCCATACCCAGACTACAGCTTTGTCTTTATAACTAGTAAAATCTTGTGATCCTAGGGCAAAATCAGACAAACCTATAGCTGACATCCCTGCTCCAATAGAGCCTATTCTTAAAAAATTCCTTCTGTCAAATATAAAATCAATCATAGCAAACTCCAAAAAAAAACGAAAGTCTACATAAATATACACTAAAAATCGTCTACTAGTGTCCCAACTGAGTATTCAGTGACCCTTGTTTCAAAAAAGTTTTTGCACTTTTCTAAATCTATAATCTCACTCATCCAAGGAAATGGATTCTTCGTGTCCTCATATGGGCTTGGTAGATTGAGGTTTTCCAGCCTTCTATTAGCTATATATTGTACATAATCAATGAACATATCGGAATTTAATCCTAGTATGCCGGTAGGAAGAACTTCTCTGGCATAGGCTAGTTCTAGCTCTATTGCTGTGTCTATGTGCTCTAGCGTTTCTTTTTCAAATGCCTTTGTCCATATCTTTGGACTGTCCTCTCTAAGTCTGTTAATAAGCGTCGTACCGAATTTAATATGCAAACTTTCGTCTCTTAAAGTATACTGGATTTGTTCTCCAATCCCCGGCAATTTATTTTGTCTGTTAAAAGAAAGAAGCATAGCAAATCCAGAGAAGAAAAAGATACCCTCACAGATTACATAATATGTAATAATATTTCTAAGAAACTCTCTCTTGCCTTCTATAGTATTGATATTAAAGTCTGGCCTATTGATATCGCTTGTGATATTCATCAGAAAGTCGTCTTTAGCTTTGATGCTAGGTATGGAGTTGTAGGCTTGGTATACCTCTCCTATTTTTAGATTTAGCGAATCACAAACATAGACAACTGTAAGGTTATGTAGGCTCTCTTCATAAGCTTGTCTTAATATATATTGCCGACATTCAGGATCAGTCACATACTTAAAAATACTAAGAAGCAAATTATTTGCTACTAAAGATTCTGATCCGGCAAAGAAGCCAAGGCACCTTTTAACTACTAACTTTTCGTCTTCTGATAGCAAGTTAGATTTCCACTGCTCAATATCCTTAGCCATTGAAATTTCAGTTGGCATCCAGTTATTTGCTGCTCCATCAATAAACAAATCCCATGCCCATTTGTTTGTATGGGGGAGTATCTGGTTGACTACTGCAACCTTATCAGATATTATTTCCTTGCTCTTTTTCATCTTGCTTAATTCTTTCTATGATCTGCATAACTAAGTGTTTTACTTTTTCTAGCTCATCAGCCCTAAGCTCTAACCTATATTTAATAGGTGAGGTTTGCGACTGTCTATATTCTTTGAACCTCATTGACAACTCTCACAATCTGGATCTAAAATAGAACATGCCTTCGTCTGATTAATTATACCTTGGCTTTTTTCAGATATAGTAGACTTCTCTAACCTAGTTGCGGCTTTACTTCTTAGATAATAAGTTGTTTTTAGCCCTTCTTCCCAAGCTAGCATATACATGTCATTAAGGTATTTCAAGCTTTCATGCTTGTTATACAAGTTTAAAGATTGCCCCATGTCGATCCACTTCTGTCTTGCGGCTGCAGCCTTTATTAGCGTTTCATAGCTGATATCAAATGCGTTTTTGAACTCATCCTTAAAACTATCCGGTAAGTCTACAAGTGCCGTAACATCTCCATCTACACTCTTTAAAGCATCGACCAGAGCCTGCGACCATATGCCATTCTTTTTGGCTAGCTTAACAAAGTGTTCATTAACCATAGTAAACTCACCGCTTAGTGTGGAATAAACATAAAGTACCGAGTAATCTGGCTCAATGGACTGTGAGCATCCCTGTATGTATGAGATAGTTGCCGTTGGGGCTATCGCCATGACGTTACTATTTCTCATACCATACTTTTGGATCAACTCTCTTACCGAGTCCCATTCCTCTAAAGTCTCGTACAGACTATAGTCTTCCTCAACACAGGGTTTTTTAGCCCTTTGATTTTTGACCTCGCAATAAGTGTCGATGGGGAGCTTTCCCTTATCCCATTCTGAACCACCAAAAGTCGGATATGTCCCCTTTTCCTTAGCAATCATAGCAGATGTTTTAATAGCATGAAGAGAGATGAACTCTTGAACTCTATCGCACAGAGAGATGGCTTCTGGGCTATCATAGTTAATGCCTAGCTTGTGGAGTACGTCATGCGTCCCCATGATACCTAGTCCAACAGGTCTGTTCTTTAGGTTGGATTCTCTAGCCTCATCAGTAGGATAAAAATTAAGGTCAATAACATTGTCTAAACCCTTAACAGCTACCTCTACCGTCTTCTGAAGTTTCTTCCAGTCTATAGTTCTAATCTTAACATGGTTTGAAAGATTTATACTAGCTAAATTGCAAACAGCCGTTTCTCCAAGCTCAGACAGCTCTCCTTCGTTATAAACAGTGGGCTTCGTGTGCAGTAGTATTTCGGTACATAGGTTAGAAGAATGAACAACTCCGACGTGCTTGTTGCTATACCTAATATTAGAGGGGTCTTTGAAAGTAATCCAAGGATGGCCTGTTTCAAATAGGGCCTTGAGGCATTTCTTCCAAAGATCTTTTGCTGGCATTTTTCTAAAAACCTTGATCTCTCCTTTATCAGCAAGCTCAATATATTTATTATATGCTTCTGAAAATTCTTCACCATACAGCTCATGCAAATCAGAGCATTCTGCTGGATCAAATAAATACCAGTCATCTTCATTCTTTACTCTTTGCATAAATTCGTCACACGCCCATAAAGCAGTGTTCATGTCATGACATCTTCTTCTGTCGTCTCCAGTATTTTTTCTCAGCTCTAAGAAGTCTTCTATGTCATAGTGCCAGACTTCTAGATACGCGCAGCCAGCACCTTTTCGTTTGCCTCCTTGGTTAACAGCAACAAGGGTGTCATTAAATATTTTAAGCCAAGGAACAAGACCAGACGAGTTTCCATTGGTTCCTTTTATATAAGATCCAGTTGCCCTGATCGAAGACCAGTCAACACCTAGTCCTCCTGCATATTTAGATAGCCTTGCCTGACCGTGTATTGTGCCAAAGATTCCGTCTATTGAGTCATGTACCGTACTTAAGTAGCATGAAGAAAGCTGAGACCTATTAGTTCCACTATTAAACAAAGTGGGAGTAGAAGGAGAGTATCTGAACTCTGACATCATATTGTATATCTCGATTGCTTTTTCTTCTTTGTTTTCCTCGTTGAGACACAGCCCCATAGCAACCCTCATGTAGAAAGCTTGAGGACTTTCCATTCTTCGGCCCTTTAGATGCACAAAGTATCTGTCATACAGGGTCTGAATTCCTAGGTACTTAAATAGCTTATCTCTTTCCGGTTTTATATTATCTGCCAAAAAATCAAGGTCATATGATAGCAAGTTCTTACTCAGTCTATCTTCTTTGACCATTTTCTTTATATTAGAAACAAAGTGCTTCTTATACTTAGCTTCAAAATCGTCTGCATCGAACGCTTCTCCAAATACCTCTTTGTATAGGTTGTGTAAAAGGAGTCTTGCAGCGACATATGCATAGTTAGGCTCTTTTTCTATTTTAGATCGAGATGACATGATAAGAGCTTTGTCTATCTCTTTGGTTGTTATCTTATCATACAGTTGTATGCTAGCGTCAAGAACTACCTCGCTTACTGAAACATCTTCTAAATCTTTACAGGCAATCTCAGCACACTTATTAATCTTGTCGAGGTTTAGATCTTCTAATCTTCCGTTACGTTTCTTGACTCTTTTAGACATTGGCATTCCTCATTGTATAGATTATCCTAAGATGCAGAAAAAAAACTCGCCACCTGTCTAGGGTAGCGAGTTGTGATTTTTAAAAAAGCAACACATTAAGTAAGGCACATAGCTTGGTCGTGGTTTTGTTAAAAAGTTAGTATGAAATAAGGTGCGACCAACGCTAATCGCTTGAAAGGCTGGAGATGTGCTGCTTTAGCGGACGTGTTTCTTGAACAATCTCGCTCTTGTTTCTCCTAGCTTATCATATTATACACCCTGAAACAATGCGCTAAATAAAAAATATTTTTTTTGCCTCTTAAAATCTGAACTGAAAAAAGAATCCGTGAAACGGGCCCGGATAAACAGGAAATGGTTGCGGTTGAATTACAACGGGAGGTTGAACAATCACAGGAGGGTAATAGGACGGAGCCCTGTAGTACCTAAAGTGGGGGTTCACTGGACGATAATAATTATACCAGCCAAAGCTATGTTTAGTCTCAACTTTTGGCTGTTGAGTCTGAGGCTTTTGCCACTGTTGTTTTCCCGGAATCGTTGGTCTTGCTGCAGGAGGCCTTGTGAACTCTCTGGGCTGACTACGAACGACTTCAGGTGGCTTGATCACTTTCCTCTGTGGGGGTTCTGCCATAGCAGAAGGAACAGTAAAAGCGAATACTGACATGAGTAAGATAAGTTTTTTCATTTGTTTCTCCATATAAGGTTAGATATATCTAACATATTAAACGTCATACATAAAAAAAAGGGACGAAAAATCGCCCCTTTTCTTAAATAAAATCCATTTTATTCTGTAGGTCTTAGAGAGTCTCCGACAATCCAACTGACGCCGATGGCGGCAATAGTATTTGCCGTATCCTCAGGAATACCAAGAGTATCATGCAGGATCACTACAACAACACTACCTACGGCAGTCCAAAATCTACGCGACTTGACCAGCCCTTTAAGCTTGTCTACCATCTATGATTCTCCTTATTAAGAAATTAAAAGTCTTCTTACAATAATTATACTACGGATTACTCACTGTCTCAAGATTCTCACTCATTTTTTCAAGAGTCTCAACCATTTTGTCCATTTTTTGAACATCTATGGCATGCCTCTTGTCTTGTCGATCTTGTATCTCAGTCAATATTTTTTCGTAGTGGTCTCTTTGACTAACAAATTGGTCATTGAAGCTATCTTGCATTTCAGAGACCTGTTTTTGATGACTAGGGAAAACAATCTTAGTTGTGTACCATAGATACCACCCAAGTAAACCTGTGGCAGAAATAGTCCCCCAGTCGAAGCCGGTGATAGCATCTCCGGCAGCGACTAAGAACGGGGGTAAGACTGCAATTAATAAACTCTTCATTATGATTGCCATGGCCAAGAACAAACTGTTCCATTCGATACAGGATCATACCGACAAAGATCGTCCATGCCATCCCAACCCGGACAGACAGCGTCGCCTTCTGGGCCAAAAGAAGTTACATTTTGAAGCTGGTCCTCAAATACTACATGCATACTCATGGGGGCATCTGAACACAACGTTGGAATAATAACGCCTCCGACTCCACCTTCACAGTCTCCTACCGGATTAATTGGAACAACAGTATAGGTCCAGCCGCACAGGCGCTCTCCAGATCTAGGGCCACTTTTTCTTGTTGTTGGCGTAGTAGCATAATCTCTTGTGCTGCTTATAACAACATAGCCCGAAGAAGCTGGGTCAGAAGGGTTGCCTCTAGCGCACCAAGCTATCTTTTCAACACAAGCAAAGTAGAACTTACCTCCAATGTATCCCTTAGTGTTACAATCTATCCATGCGTTAACTTGGTTTAACAAACCACTGCCGCAGGCACTAAATGGATTAAGCGCATCCTTATACAGTGGAGCGGAAGTGCATGCGCACCGGGAATTATCTCCGGGACTCATTCCGTCAACCAGTATGTCCTGAGCAACAAACTGAGTCGTTATTCCTCCATAGACATATGTGACATCATAAAAGACGTTATTGAGAGTTGCTGTATCAATCGCAGTGAGTTCATTTGAAACATCACCTTGCAGGGTTTGGTCGTAAACTCCAGACTCAAGCCCAGTAAATGAAGCTGTTGGCGCTGCTGAATAACTGTTAAGAGTTCCAGCCCTGACTAAAGTTTTATAATTTCTAACGCTAATAGCTTTGATTTCGGATACGTCATCATTAGACGAATCCGCTCCGGGAGAAACAGCATCAAAGACACTGTCATTGTCCCCTAGGTTTGCTACTGAACCGCCAATTTCTTTATTGTAAGTTCCTGCGCCAGCTGCCTCGTTATTTAGACCCGACACGACCAATGGTAAGTCGGGGTCTGTAACGATGGCTTTAAAATCGAATACGGTTCCATCAACAGAAGAGTTCTGCCCCGCAGAGATGGCACCTTTGTAGACGCCAAATTGCGGATTCGCAGCATTTGTTCCTGTTAAAGTACCGTCTGCATTTTGATATGCCATGATAGTACCTCTTTAAATAAAAAGTTGAGTGTTGCTTACCAGAGGTATCTAGCCCCGTAACCCTGCGTACTGGCTTGGTTTCCAGAGCCGGCAGTGAATGATAACAGACCGGGCTGCAGATTGGTTGGATTTGCAGCAACATCTGTCTTGAGACCTTTTAGATTCGCTGAGTCGTCATCTCCAGCGATTGTGTCCCAAGCACCAGATACAACAACATCAGGGTCTGAAGACCATGATCCTGTATACTCATTCCAATTACCTGCTCTAATTGCCGTCTTATATAGCCTGACTCTCATAACATCTAGCTGATGGATGGAATCTCTTCCACCTTCGCTGTTCGAGGCAGAACTAATTGCTGTGGTTGCCTGACCTGCAAGAGCTGTCGTAGATCTCATGATGGTCGTGTTGTTTTTATTGAATGTTCCTACGCCAGCGTCTTTAACATTTACTCCTGACGCAATAGTTACAGGCTCGTCGGTCGTAGAAGCTATGTTTGTAAAGCGAGCACTAGAGACTGTTCCCGCATTGGTTATACGTCCTCCGTCATTATCGGAGTTATATACAAGTCCGTTTTGCCAGACTCCTGTAGAAGAGCCGTCTGATGTTTGAAAATAATTTGAACTAGGCATTTGTTTTCTTTCTAAATAAAAAGAATGCTTATAATCCCTGAGAATCCTATAATATAAAATCCTATCCTAAATTATAAGTACACTAAAAGCTAAAATCTGTGTAGATTATATAGCCTTAGTCCAAAAATATCTGCCTTTATGGCGGCTAAATACTGTTTTTCCAGCCATATATAGCCGTTACAGACTGTTTTTATGCTTGTGTGTGATTCTATAGCATTGCAAGTGAGTATATTATCATATATATCGTCATTGTGGAAGCCTGCTGCAGGTATAATAAAAGATGCTCCTGCGTCTTCAACCATTCTAGCGATTGATATATTTTTCCTCAGAGAGTATAAATTATGATTTATTATAACTCTTAAATCAGCGCCATAATCATCACAGACCCTCTTGTGAGATTTTATATCTTTGCAAAAGTCGTAGAACCTTCCGTCATCTACTAAGAACGGATTGGCAACAAGGTCTATTTTGTTTGCTCCAGATTTAAGACCTATGACAGTCTCATGCATCCTGAGCTTCTTATCTCCTCTTCCTTGAGGAAAGTCTGTAGTAGTAGAAATAGAGATAGGAATATCTCTTAGAAGGTCAGATACTTGTCTAAGAATATTTAGACTTACAGCAACTCCGTCAAAGCTGTCATCTATAGCAGCAAAAACCTCAGCTATCTGCTCTTTGTGCGTGTCTGAATATGTCTTATTATAATTGCAGAATTCTAGAAACATTTGATACTATATTTTGTATATTTCCTATTTTTTCATCCCCAAGAACATAATCACACAATCCAAAACGAACTGAGTCTTCAGCTGAAAGCCACCAATCTTCCTTTGCTTCTAGTTTTCTTTTTATATAATTCTTGACCTGAGACTTGCTTTTGTTTTCAAAAAACTCTCCTGTCGAGTGGCAGACATCAGCATATAACTCATAGCATTTTTTTCTTACAATAGCATCCCATTGGGCACTAGATATCACTTGCCTATAAGTGCCGTAGATCTCACTGAAACCTTCATGAACCATCCATTCGCAGTTTGGCATAGTAATCCTAACACCCTTTTTGTGAACGGCCTGTGGGATTAAGCTTCCCATAGATGCGGCTATTCCATGAGTTATCACAACAAACTTGCAACTGCTGCCCTTTATTGCATCATATATAGCCATGCCGTCATTCCAGCTACCACCAGTAGAGAGAAGATGTAGAATGATCGGCTCATCAGAGTCTGACTCAAGAAGCCTTAAATTCTTAATAAATTTTGTAGCCACCCTAAAGTCTATGCCATTGTCCTCGGATTCTATGGTGCTATGAAGCAACATTTCCCTAGTATCAGGCAAAATACTGTAGGCGTGCAACTCATCTAGAATATCGTTTCCCGAGTTGCTTTTTTTATCGTTTACCATCTATTTTATAAGAACTGCCCTTACTGAGGACATTACATCTCTATCCTTGAATAGTTTTGCTACAGATATCCTGAATCTATATGGAGTCATAACGTCTACAGTTTCTACCCCTATTACATTTTCTATCATTAGCACATGTTTCTTAAGTAGTCTGAAGTTTGTGTGACCCACCCAGAATTTAAAGTGTGTGCTTGCAAGTGTTTGCTCAGTCAGAGGCAACACTCCAAAAGGAGTAAGTATTGTTTTAATCTTGCTAAATGGTGCCAGTTCTGGCTCATCGTTATATGCAGAATAGCCATCGTCTAATTCTTCAAGCTCTTGTTCTAGAAGTTCTTGTCTTAATATTTCTTCTTCAAGAGCATCCATCTCTTGCTCATAAACATCTACCCACTTTTCCCAATAGACCTCTGCGGACTCTGGGAATTTATCATACTCGCTCATAAAGGTGTCTCTCTCTGTAATATTAACCATCTCTAAATACATCCCTCGGGTTAACAGCAAGCTTATCCTGATCGACTAGGTCTTTGTAGGTGGTTGTATTTATTACCCATTCTTGGAGCAGCGTTTTGCAGAATGCTTGCCTTTCTACATCGTTTCCACCCCAGTTATTGAAAGCTTGAACAAAGTAATCTTCCATGTGACCAGAGTTTAGGTAATATAGTAATAGTCCAATTGTCGCAGCAGCATCTTCTGACGTGTCTCTTGGCTCTACTACTAGATTGAAGTCTCCAGTGATAGTGTCTATCCTGATAACAATTTCGCAACCTACACTATCATTATTGATGTGCAGTTCTGAAACGTCCTCAGTGTCTTCGACGTTTTTATCTTTTGAAAAAAAAGATTTCAATATAGTAAAACACTTCCTCATACTATATTATACCCCACAAAACACTGTATTAAAAGTGGAATTATGGTTTTTGTTTCTGTATCTCATACCAAAGAAGCCCTATATTAGCTAGGGCATAAGCAAACCACATTAATGCATGAGGATAGTCACGGTCTTTTATACATCCTACAGAGGCTACCGTATAGCACACAGAAGTTATAGATATTGCCCATATAGAATACATTACTGCATCCTATTTTGATCAAAGAAAAACCATCTTTTATAGTGTCTTATATCTCTGCCGCTGTCCACATTGACTAGATACTCTAATAGTTCATGTATAGAGCCAAATATATGTTGATGAGGAAGCATAAAAAATAGCCAGTTAGGAGCATTATTTTTGCCTTGCTGTGACCAAACGAGCACAGGTTTCTTTTGACTATTCGCAACAGCTATTTCCTCGTAGGTTCCACATGCGTGAACATCTGTGTCTATAGAAGCTATAATGAAATCAGATATATCAACACACCTAAGATCTAGAGTCCTTATAACTCCATATCTTTTTCTAATTTCTTCAAACTTTCCTGACTGCTTAAGTTTTTCTATCTCAAACCTAGTGCTTTCGTCTTCTAAGCCGACTTCAACAGGTTTGTCACACGGGTTAAGTACGGTAACACCCATAGACTTTAGAATAGGACTTATCCTGTTTCTCCAACCAATTCCTCCGTCTGCAACCCTGTCCATTGCCCCAGCTAAATAAGTTCTCATGCCAGTCAATTTCATTTTCCTGTGCTCCCAAATCCACCTTCACCTCTAGCAGTTGAGTCAAGCTCATCTACTGTATGCATTATCAAGTTAGGAATCCGCTGTATTAACATCTGCGCGATCCTATCTCCTCTTTCAATGTGATAGGTTTTTTTTGTCGTATTATGTAGACAAACCTTAACCTCTCCTCTATAACCAGAGTCAACAACTCCTGCATGTCTGTGTATTCCTTTGACCCCCATAGAAGATCTATCCCAGATGAGAGCCGCGTGCCCTTTAGGTATAGACAATGCTATGCCCGTGCAGATCAATACTGTTGCCCCTGCTGGTATCGCAACAGTTTCAGATGCGTACAAATCCCACCCTGCGTCTTCCAAGTGGCCTTTTGTAGGCCAATGCGCAGACTCATTTAGTTTTTTCGCTTCAAAAAAATCATGCATTTACAGTCTCCTAGCCTAAAGAATCTTCATACGATTCGTTAAGTAGCTTTTTGGCTGTTTCAGACCAAGAAAACTTGGTTGCTGTCTCTATTCCAGCATAGTTTGGCTCTAGTAGACCTTTGGATTTTTTCCATTCATTATATACAGATCTCATCTTTGAAATTATCTCGTTTTCTAATCCGTCTAGAGACATCCATTCTGCACCAAAGTCACCATTAAAAAATACGCCATCAATAGCCGGCTCCAGACCTGCGGGTTCTATAAGGTGCGAGTTTTCGTTATTGCAAAATTCCGTATGGGCAGAATAGTTAGTTATAATTATATCCTTACCGAGGGCTAACATTTCTAGTGCCTCTAGGTTCCATCCCTCTGCTCTGCTTGGAAAGATGCCACAAGTTGTGTGTCTCATGATCTTAGCAAGCTCCTCTTGCGTATCAGTCCTTTCAATAAGGACAACTCTTGGATCTGACTTGTAATAGTTATTCCAGCTATCGTTTGATTTTTGGTCGAAAAGAGGATTCTGCGTCATCATCCAGAGCTCGACATCAGTATTGTTTGGGAACGCCTGTTTAAATAACTCAAGTAGTATGTCGTGACCCTTTCTCTTTTCCCACTTGCCACAGTTAAAGAATACGCATTTCTTTTGAGGGTACTGCTCTTCTTCTATAAAAGAAAAAACTGACGTATCTACCCCTAGTGGTACAACAGATACATTCTTCTGTTCTGTTTCAGAAAGGATAATATTTTTTGCCCATTCACAGGATGCTACTACTTTGTCGCAAGATTCTACATGATGCTTTCTTACTTTGTCAAACTTGTTAACTTCAAAGAATGGGAATGCTATAAACTTCCCAGACCCTATTCTTTCAGCTAAAGAAAATTCATGCCAGATTTTGATACAGGTAGCGTCTTTATCAAAGCTTGATTTCCTATCTAGCATTGCCTGAAGTTTTGATGAGACACTATTGCTAGGTACATCTATCCTGTTTCCTATTGGGAATAGAGAAACTTGACAAATCTTATTGAGCTCATGAGCGATGTTTGCTCCGGCAACTCCATACCCTAACTTATTCACAGGAGCCATTAAGTTAATCTTCTTCATAGTAGAACCCTTCTTCCTCTATCTCATATTCTGTTTCAATAGCACACCACCAGAAAAGAGGGTCAAACAAAATACTTTCCATTATTATATCCTTACAAAAATAAAGGGCTGCAATATGCAACCCTTTTGATACCTAGAACCTAAGTATTAGAACGGAGCATCCTCGTCTTTAGAGGATGTGCTAGCCGTCTCCTGCTTTGATTGACTAGGGTTGGCATTGTTTGGCGTAAGATTTACATTCTCGGCAACAAGCGTCAACTTGTTACGCT
>CEUO01094930.1_pt1 | contig 14761 bp, 28 predicted proteins | sample 531391 | NCBI WGS metagenome assembly CEUO01 (sample SAMEA2622799, study PRJEB7988) | marine metagenome | isolation source: saline water (ENVO:00002010), including
ATGCAGGATGGCATGGGTGGTGCAAGGCAACCGCAAATGGCAAACCTGATGAGGGGAATGCAAGGTATGCTGGGAGCACAACCGCCCGGCAATAGCCCTGGCGGCGTTGGCGCAAAGCAGGCTTAGCGAGCCTGGACGGCAAGATGGCTAGTGACAGACAAGGAACAAGAGCACCTTCGTCGCGAAGCTGAAGAAACTCGCCGTGGATGGATTGAAATTCTGTCGGACGCTTCAGAGGTCCGAATCCATCTTGCTCGACTTGATGAAAGAGTCGCTGGGCATGGAAAGTTAATTGCTGCACTAGGTGCGGCAATTGGCGCAGTGGCCGGTGCTCTTGTAGCCTTGGCAGATTAAACTAAGCAACAAATTGGCACAGGGGGAGCTGTGGTCCCCCTGTGCCACTACCCGGAGCCTGAGTTGCTTTCTCCCGGCGACTTGGGCTCCGGGGCCTTTAGTAGCGTTTGCCCATCTTTGCCAAAAAGAGAATCAATGGCACTCTTGGCAGACTCTCTGCTAAGCTGCGGCATAGGCCCAGCTAGAGAATTTTTCTCTAGCTTCTGTATTACCTCTTCTACGCCAATCTCATCAAGAATCGTATTGTGAGTAACATAGTGATGCAATAGCTCGCCGTATAGCCGTCGCATCATTACAACTGCCTGCCCTGCTCTCTTTACATCGAGAAGATTTTCTGTGTGGTCTTCAATAGCCGCGCTTGATTTTCTTTGCTCAAGTCTTTCGTGATCCAGTAAGGATTGATGAAGATAGGCAGAGAGAATTTCACACTCAAACCTTGTGAGCTTTACCTGTTTCCAATCCCCGCCACCCGAACTTTCTCGGATGCGACGATCAAGATTCGTAAGCACTCTGCGCACTCTTCTGGAGCCAGATTTGTACGGGGTGCTAGCATCCGCCGGGTTAAGGATGCGCGAGGCAATCCAATCGCGTCCACGCCTAATGCGGCTCTCTCGTAGCTCTCTATCAGTTTTTCGCTTAGTGGGTCCATCCATGCTCAATCCAGAAAAAACCCCAAAAGAACAAGAGCCCCGCCAATAATAAAATAAATCAGTATGAGGGGAAACAAGTCTCTTGGTTTGGGGCTATGAAGCCGCACAGCATGCTCCTGGCCTCTATCTAGTAGGATGTGGTTGATTCGGTTTGGGCTTCCCGCACCACTGGCACTTGTAGCCACCATAGGTGTACACATACTTGTGATGCCCACGGTCACAGCTTGGAGTAGCAGCCATTAGTATCACCCCCCGGTAGAATCCCCATCGCTACCTGCGCCAACCATTGCCCTGCTGACATCTCCGGCCCAGTCGGTGTATCCATAGTAATGGTCTATCCGATCCTCCATGCACACCTGCATCTCATCACCAGAGTAGCCCATCTTCTTGCAGTGCCAGCGAGCAGCCACAGCACAGCTGCTAAGGTGCAGAGCAATAATTAGGACAGTAATAAGAAAATATTCTTCTTTTTTCATATCCATTCTCCAACATCTTTGTCACCAAGCAGGAATTCAGATGTTGCCCTCTTATCGCGAAGCTTGGTTAAAATCTTATCATCAACCGTGTCCGGGGCAACCAGATCCAGGTAAGTGCAGGCCCCCTTCATGCCTATCCTGTGTGTACGGTCTTCGCCCTGCGCCCTTGTATCGTATGAAAAATCCCTTGTAAACCAGATCTGCTGGTCCACAAACGCCCAGTTCAGTCCCATACCGGCTGTTTCGGGGTGGGGGACGATGTACTGCAAATCCCCATCCGAGAAAGATCGCAGTATACGCTCCCGCTCGGCTGGCGTTGTGGTGCCGTTGAAAACCTCCGCTGTATACCCGGCCTCTCTCAAGTATTTCACGATACCGTTAGAGGTGGCAGTGAAATGGGACCATACAATCGTCTGCTTTGAATTCTCCTCGGCTACTTCAAGTAGTGCGCTAATGCGATTGCTCGGTATCTCTATGGGCGTTTTATTCGCGCCGTCAATCGGAACCATCCACCCAGAAACAAGCTGCTGAAATCTAAGCAGCTTAGTTATAAAGTTGAGGCTCGTGATGGTCCCTTCCCGCACCTCAATCTTCGTCCGGTCGCTTAGTTCGCGATAGAGCTTTTTTTGCTCTGTGGTAAGCTCTACTTCGCGACGGATGTAGATTTTCTCGGGAAGATCTAAGCAGTCCTTTTTCCTGAGCCGTATTTGATACGGCTTCATCTTTACCTGTAGTTCGTCTAGGCGCTGGTATCCTGTAATGGTCTTGAACGACCGTGCCCCCATGTACTGCTCTTCAAGGACCGCGTACCTGTTTTTGAACTGGAAAAAAGAACTGAACCCTAGTGGTGCGCAGTCCATCTTGCCACTACCACCCAGGAAGGCATACTGCGAATATGCGTCAAGTGGGCTATTCGGGAACGGGAGGCCGCTAAGTTTTCGCTTATAGCGGCAACGACCGGCAAGCCGCACAGCTGCCTTTGCCCTGGCGGCTGTCGGGGATTTTATCTTGGTGGATTCATCGACTACGATAAAAGAATCACCCGGCGTAGAATCCAAAAACTTAGTCGCATGATGCACTCCCTTCTTACTGGACAGTGCCTCGATGTTCATAATGAGGACCCTTAGTGGGCCACCGGGTTCATATTCTCCAGTGACCCACCGCCACTCCTTCTCTTCCCTCTTTGTATTCATCCCTTTCCAGAGATGAATAACTGGAGCTTCAAATTCGTCTGGCCAGAATTTTTCAAACTCCGTTACCCACTGTGGTGTCACTGCCTTTGGGGCGAAGATCAGTGCGTGGGTAATTCTGTCATTGGCGGCAAGAAGTCCAATGTTTGCAATGGTTATAAAAGTCTTGCCTAGCCCCATATCGCAATCGAAAGACATAGCAGGCAAAGCCCAGGAATTGTCTAGCGCCCAGTATTGATGACTAAGGGGTCGCTTTTTCCAAGGATAGTTGTCTAGCGATATGCGAGGTTCAGTCACGGTAATGGTACTTACTTCTTTTTTCTTGCTTTTTTTGCCGCAGAGACATCAAGCTCATACTCAATCCAGTCATTGAGCAGAGTCGCGCCGATGAACCCAACCGCAGCACTCAAGATAGAAACGAGCAATGTCTCTACGTTATTCAAGCTGTTGGTTAGAGCCAGGAGGAGGCCAAACATAAACCCAAACAGACCAAAGAGGCAGGTCAAAAACCCACGAACGTGGTCACTCTTATCCGGTAACATTCTTCTTCTCTTCTGATTCTGTTTTCTCTGGCCACTTCCTAACAAGAGTTGTTCGAAACAAGGCCAGTATAATGTCCGTGCCCCGAAGGGCGTAGTGAGTAAGACGCACTGTCCCGTACGGCTTGTCTCGCCCATTGTCTACCGTTTCATCTACGAACGTAACAAAAGTAAGCTCATCCCCTGGGTGGGCAACGTGTTCAAATGTAGCAGAATCGACTTGGGGGGTTGGCTTTGCGTTTTCGTTCGTAGTGTCTACGCTGGCGGCACCGGCAGTTAGCGCGGCTATATATGCGCCGTTAATTACAACATCCGGGTATCCAAACCTAATCTTGCAATAATCAGAATCCCGGTGGATGGCCTGCGTGTTGCCAGTCAGATCGTTGAACTTTGCGTGACCTTCAGACGTAAGCACATGATGCGCCTTGTGGTCGATGCGATCACCTTTCTTGAATTCTTCAAAAAACATCAGTCGTCGTACGAGATGATCGTGCCAATGCAATAACCTCCCCCAAACGGCCACCAAGCAGTGGTTACGTTACCCTTACGGGAGAAGATTGCGCCGCGAGGCAAGCGGACTCTGAAGCTGTCATAGTAAGAACCAGACGGGCTAATGTACGGGGGTGCCTTCGGGTTCTTAATGGTAAACGACTGATCCGAGCAGTCTAAGTCGCTATCTGACTCGCATGCATCAACCAATTCCCCAGAAAGCGAACAAGTAACCTCATCAAAATCAGCAAGTGTTTGAGCACTAGCAACTGAGGCGCTAAGGAGCATCGCAGCCCCCATAATAACAGTCTTCATTTTTATTCTCCCTAAGTATTGTCGGCCAAAACAAACACGTTTTTGTTTAGCCATTTGTAGTCTACCCGACGTGGGTAGACGTGGTTTTGCCGCCTGGACCGCTGCGGCCAGTTGTCGGGTGCGCCGCTTTCTTCGTGATCGTGGGGGTAAAACTGTGCTGGGATCAGTTCTGTGCCAGCCCCACCAGAGACCTTTGCAGCCTCAGTAAAGCACGTAAAATGCTCAACTCGGCGTGGGTAAGTGATATGGAGACGATCTGCTGTGCCTTTTCTGTATGCCATAACCTTATAATATCACTTAATCTTGACAGCCGCGAGGAGCCCAAGCATTTCCCCATCGATGAAAATCGGCATACGTGATACCGGCTTCCTGGATGGCGCGACGCTTTTTATTTACTGCCGTGTTCCCTTGAGGCTTGGTGCCTATCTTCATGCTATATGAGGTGTCATACGCCGCGCGCCGCGTGCATCGGCCACTGGGATGGAGCTTCAGATCTTCGTACTTCGCTCGCAACCACTCGACATCAAGTCCAATATAGTCACAAATAGTCACAAGAGAAACATACCGAAGGGGGTCTTCGTTGTCGTAGTCGGACAACTCCATATAAACCCACCGATCTGTCTCTTCTTGTACATCCCTATTCCTAGAGTTCCATTTTTCAGCTATAAGAACTACGTCTTCCATTAGGTTTGTAATTAGTCTCTCATAACCAGTTTGAAGCCCTTGGCGAGTATTGGTCCAGTGGACCATTGCTGCCTCGTTCTCCATGGCAATAGAACCCTCAGAGTACATAAACTTAGTGTTTCCTGATGCATTTCGCATCCTCTTAACTGCCGGTTCTAAGTCTTTTATATACCAATCATCAAAGGGCTTATCTTCAGAAATCTCAGGTTTCACCGGAGTCAAAGCGACGCCCCCTTTCAGTTCTACAGTTCGTACATATTGCAATCCTGTAGCCGTAAGGAGCAGGTCTGCCACAGTCAAAACAATGATTCATTAAGTACCCAACCTTTGGCGGGAGGGGTGAATAGTCATGCTCGGACTGCTCGATAGCCGGACCTAGCTCTGCCGGATCTTCTGGTCCGTCAAGGAGGCGCATGAACTTTGATGCAGGCAGTGCTGGGGCGTGGATCTTGCCCCCCAGGGCGTCTGCAATCTCCTTGGCAGTCATACAGCCTGCTCCCCCAGGATAGTATCCAAGAGGACGTTGGCATCTACCGGCCGGGGAAAGTCCATCCTTCCCGGCGCGTCAATGCCTGCGTCGCGGACCCGCCGGGCGTGTTTGCCGGGCCAAATAAAAATGTTTTCACTACCAAAGGCAATAATCCAAGAGTCCAAACCACCGCACTTGCAATACTCTTCGAACCACTCCACCTGCTCTTCGGTGAGTGGGCTCTGAAACTTCCGCCCCCTAATGATCTTATTTTCAATAAAAGCGGATACGCCGCGACCAACCAAAACAACATCAGGAAATCCTGGATAGGTTGCAGTCTCTACTCGGACGATCAGTAGAGGTTGCCCGGTTCCCTTGAGTCGAGAGCTTAACGCTCTCCACTGGTCACTTTCCTTCACTTCTAGGATCTCTTCCCGATGCGAAGGAGGTGTACCAAGATGCCTTGGCTAAATCCTTACGCCCCCCCGCACCGTCTTCTTTGCGAGTTGCCCTCCACAGGTAAGCAATGGCTGTTCCTCGACAAAAATCAACAAACCCCTGCGGCGTTAGAGCCGACCTAATCCCGTCGATGCACTCAATGTCTCCCGCATAGTGTGACGGAGAGAACACATCGCGAGCAATCTCATCTTCGGTGTTAAACCTTTTTTCTTTTGTACCGAATGTATTTTCCAACGTTCTCTAACCCTTCAATTTCATGGAGATGTGGCGAATTGCGAGCCCAGGCATGTCCAGTCGTAAAGCGAGATAATACAAGGGTATCAACGTACCACTCGCCCCAGCTAGAAGAATCAATGTGCCCTTGTCTCCAAATCCCATCTGTTCCTTTGTGAACAAATGAATCAACACTCCCCTCTGGCTCGGGGGTTGCGTCGCGCAAGGCTTCCCTTGCGCGACGCTTCTCCACCAAGACATCCCGTGTAACTAGATTAGAACGGCAGAGATTCCTTTTCTTTGGTGCTTTCATTGCTGGTTTCCGCAGACCCGCCGACAGAGCCGTCGTCATCGTCTGCTGCGCGCTGCGTTGCCTCCCGGTAGAAGAAGCCCAAGTCAGCTTCATCATGCTGAGCCGCAAGCGTGCGAAGCAGGTCAACACCGCCATCCCAGCTACCCACAAACTCAGCTTCGGAGTGCTTAATGTCCCAGTTGAAGATCGTGGTTTTCTTCCCGTTCCTCATGGTGAACTGGGTTTTGATCGTCTGCACTGGGTAGGCGAAGAAAAACGCGGGGGCTCTCTTGCCCTTCAAGCGCCGTGCCTTGATTCTCGTGTTCCAAGTCCGAGCAAACTTTAGGTCGGTGCTGGAGAATCGCATAATAGCCTCTCCCAGAACCTCCTTATTCCCGTTAACTACAAGTACAATATACTGCATCGACTCCTTCAGAGCCACCTCGGGGTCTTCAGCCAGACGGTAGTATGGTTCGCCCTCCATCTGTACGACCTGATCCCCAGTCGGCTGCGCTCCAGGGCGATACACCCCCTCGATGCCACCACCCTTGTCGTAGTCCCGAATGGCGGTGATAACCGTTGCATGAACAATCGGGATAACAAACATGCGATCAGAGATGTCTCCGGTGTCGGTGTAGTACAAGCACCCCGGAGTGGCACCATCAATGTAATCTTCGCTTGCTTCGTCGCAGTAGTTGGAGTTCTTCTGAAGCTTCTTCAGCTGGGGCATGCGGACTTCGTTGCGCTCAAAGTCTGCACCCGCCCCCTCGTAGCTGCTCAGGATATCTTCAATCTCAACCGGGAGATTTACAGCATCTGTGCTCACAACTGCATTTCCACTCATTTCTTCACCTCTACTTTTCTAAACTCATTGATATTGACCGCGCTAGGTATGTCTCTACCTGCGGCCAGTTCAAGCTTCACGAACTTCTCCAGAGTGTTCCACGGAACACCTTCCTTCTCCTCAAAATGCAGTTTCGAATCTTGGAGGAGCCCGCGTGCGTGGTTTGCAAACTCATATTGCCCACGTCCGAAACTCATAGAGAACTCTGTGCGAATCATATCCTCCTGGCCATTCGACTTGAGCCATTCAAGAAGCTCAGCCTCGTGACCTTTACGGCACCGTGCCGTGAGGACATCGGACACCTCGATAACCGTTCCATCGGGCATCCTTACATACTCAACCCCAGCAGCTTCCATTGCTGCCGGTAGGTCTACCTTTACTGTGCGTTCTAGTGCTTTCTTTGCCTCCCGTAGTTGCGACTCCTTGTGCTCAACATCAAACTGCTGACTAAAGTACCGATTGACAAGCGGCGAAAGTTTTTCAACCTCAACCTCTCGCACCTTAGATACGGCATCAATCATATCCAAAACATCAGTGGTTTCGCTCAACTTCACTCCCTTTCATACCTTTGTCCCTAACATTCAAATAGTATTTCAAATTCCCCAGCCGCTGTGCCATTGCTGGTGCTGCCTCCAGTAAGCTTGACTCCAAGCTTTCCACAGCCGCCCGTCTTTTTGATTCTGGGCGGCGGTCGTACTTCATTGTCGTGGTGGCACTCCTGTGCCCAAGAACGCGAGATACCGTACTGATATCTTCGCCTTGATCGAGTAGTCGCGAAGCTACGGTGCGCCGTAGGTCGTGGGCAGTAAACTTGTTCACACCCATAGTCTGGGCCATCGTAAAGTACATCTTGTTGATCCCCCGCAACTCACACTGCCTTGTCTTTGCGCGGGGGTTTAGCCTCTGAATAAGCCAGGGGTGACTTGGGTCGCAGTCTACTCTATGTGCGGCTATGGCAATTCTCGCCGCCTGCGGAAGAGGTGCCCATCTCTCGTGTAGAGTCTTGGCATCTCGCACCAAGACGGCCTCTCTTTCCTCGTCGTAGTGCGATAGTCTCAAGTTGCACAGTTCATCGCCACGCATGCCGGTTGTGATTTGAACCCAGAAGGCAGCATGCGCCTGCCTGCGATAAGGGGTATTCAGTGGATAACCTATGAGCTTCAATGCTTCTTCGTGCGTTAGCATTCTGCCCGAAATCATCTCAGACGATGCCCAGTTGTCCGAATAGGAGAACTGCCCTCGTACGAAATTGTTATCCTCGTCAGACAATCGCCCGGTACTATTGAGATAGGATGCAAAGCGTCTAAGATGCTTGACCCTTGTGGCAACAGTAGATGGCTTAACTCCATTCTCAAGCCAGGAGGAAATTGCCCTGGCGTACTTCGATGGAGGGTCGGTCCATGACCAGCTGGCCCAATCGTCGCCCATCTGTCCTGCTATATTCTGAAGCGAATTCAGAAGTTTGCGACGATTGTTCTTGCCACGGACGGTGGAAACAAACTCTTCGATCTCTTCCCTCAATTAAAACCTCCTTTGTCAAGGCATCGCGATCAAACGGCGCGTCTGCCCTGCTGAACTACGTCTATCAATCTTTGCTCTTCTGTTCAAGAACCTTTCTGAACATTACCCCATGCGGTGTGTTTCCTGCCTTCATCTTTGCAATCCTCCGCTCCAACCAAAGGCACCTGTCAATAATCGGAATCACCTGCTCCAAAACGATCTGGATAGCAAACCCATCATCGATTCCGTCTAGCCAAGAATCACGCTCGTATCTCTCCTTCAGCTTCTCCACCTTCCTTCTAACATGGAGAAGGTCAATGGTGGGCTCAGACTTGGAAGTCACGATTCCCTAACCACGTCGCACAAAATACCAATTGCACCAATGATAGAGATAGCGCCGAGAAGAACAGACTTGACCACCGGAGAATCATCCGGGTTGGCCTCAGATACCAGCAACCGCCCCTCTCTGTCCAGGGTCCCGATTATGTCCAAGAAGTCCCGCGCGTGTTGAGAAAGCTCAGCCTCGCCGGAGTCGAGGCTTTCAATTAGTCGTTCTACTTTTTTCCGTGCGTCCATATGTTCTCCTCCTCCATATCTTTCTTGATCTTCTCAAGAGACCTCACTCTCTGCAAAAGCCACAAGACTTGCCTGAGAAGCTGCGAAGCCCTGGCCTCAATGAATTCATACTTCTCTTCATTGAAATCAAGAGTATCAAGGTCGGGGTCCGTAATCGCCTCTTTGGATGTGCCACTATCCTCAGACATCAGGAACTACCCCTTGGAACCCATATGCCACCATCAACAATGTCGTAGCTATCAAGCTCGGGCTCCCCTGCCATGTTCTTCCATGCACCAGACCCTTGAAGAACCAACGGATCTCCATTGATGCTCATATACATAACATCGAACCCGATGCCGTGGATTCGGTCAATCAATTTGCGGACATGCCTTCTGCCTAGCCCATTCACTTTTGTCTCGGCTATACCGATAACAGGATCACCATGTGGTCCCTCGAAATTAAAGACCACGGCACCAAAGTTGTCCGGCCGCTCATTCATCCCTACTGGAGTGTCCGTATCATCGCGGAAAATGTTATCAGCCCTGCCACTCGCCCAGACGCAGACAAACTCCCGACATGATTCGGGTCTCTTTTCATATATAGTGCAACCACCGCAAGCAGAAGACTTATCCTCTACGACCTTGCTGCACCACTTCCCCGGCGGGGACTCCATCTCTGGTACACCGATCACCTTGCAGCACGCCTTGCATGAACCGCACTCGCGCTGTTGTGCTTGCGCCTCTTCTACTGCCTCCGTGAAAGTAAAACTTTCGTCGCTACTCATCGGTCGGCCCTTCGTCCGCAGCCTTGGCTAGCTCAACGCTCAACCTATCCAACTGGTACCTCTCTTGCCTATCCACCCAAGAGAGAAGAAACACCACTCTTCGCTCAAGCTTGAGGAACGCCTTCTGCTGGGAGAGTAGAACCAAAAACAGCCCAAACATCGAGGCAGCAAGAATAACTACAGAAACAACAACGAGATAACTGAAGTGATCCAAAGACATCATAGCCCAAGCCCCCAACTAGACATCCGCACCAAGCTTCTTCGCCAACTCCCACAAGCGCCTTTTATATGACGGGAACAGGTCCCTTTTGATAATGCCAGAAGGCGTGTTGGGGTAGGCATCGTGGGCTTCGCAAAAGTTGATGATTGCCTCTGCTAGCTCCTGGCGACCAAGAGGATCACTCGCGCCAGGACGGCCAGAATGGGTTTGCACCGTATAATCTCCCTCTATCAATCCAATCTTGATTCTCTTTTAAATACTGACTGTTATGCTCAACCTGGGACTCAACGTCCTGTTGTTCGTTGCCCGGTGCCGAATGGTAGCTCGGAAGCTCATAGCGAGGCTGCTGCATGTAATGATACTCCCGGTCGGTGGTCTGCCCGAAAGCAACTGAGCCGCTAAGAAGCAGAGGTGCAACTACTCCGACATGCCACAGTCGTAACAATACTTCCTTCCACAATCCTCGCATACTGGCCACTCCTTCCATGGAACGAACTCGCACCCCGATTCTACCGCCGCATCATCCACGCGCTCGCGCGGTTCGGGTTGCGCAAGGACTGAATCCAACTCTTCCTTAATAAGCAGGAGTCTTAGACTAATCCTCCTGATTATGTCCAGTTGAGAATCAGTCAAGGGGCATCCCGCAGTCATCACAGCCCAGCACGCCGCCCGCAGTTACTGGCTGGCCTGGGTTGACATCTACGCAAACCGGCACACCATCTGCTTCCCTCAGAGGAAGCACGCTGGTTTCTTCGGTGGTTGCTGGCGTGCTGTCTTGGGGCGTTGGGATTAGCCCATTCTTATCTGCGCAAGACTCGCACAGAATCTCGCCCATGTGGTTAATCTTCGCCATTAACAACCTCGCCGTTGCTGGGTGCTGTTTTCTTATGCCAATCCTCTACAGTGTCAAGGAACTGCTGGACTGCATCCTTCCCGTGCTGGCGCTCCAGGCTAACGCTAGCCATGAGCAAAGCAGCCTCGCATATTTCCGTAAGGACCCTGAGCTTGCCAACGATATCCCGAGACATCAGGTCCAAAACATCCAAAACCTCTCTATGCTGCTTGTCGGTCATACAATCACCGTCTCTTCCTCTGGAATTGCCTTGTTCTCAGACTTGTGAACCGAAAGCCACCTACTAATGAAGCCAGAAGCCTCGGTGAGTGCATCAATAACAACTGAAGCGTCGCCTGGCGTGATGCTGAATAGATTACTGCCCCGCGAGTTCGGGCCAATGGTTACCTCCATAGTCAGCGCGCCCTCGACCCATGTGATGCGAACCACATTGTTGTTAAACTGGTGCTTTGTTTCACTGCTGTGGATAGAAGCGTTCCCTCTAGGTCTCGTTTCCCTCATTGCTCATCTCCCAATTCTTCCAAGTTAAAAATCCCCACCTCTAAAGCAACCGTTGTATCAACAGCCCTCGAAAGGTCTCTCAATAAACCAAGAATAGTACCACCCTCGTGTGGGGTGCGATACCGATACAGGCTCTTTACAGCCGTCAAAAGATCCTCCATCCGACGAATCAGCAAATCACCATCGTCGGTGGACAAACAATCAAAACCCTTCTCACTCAAAGGTAACCTACCTCCCTTTTAGGGACTTTAGACGTAGCATATACAAGCATATTCAACACAACCCCTGTCCCTTTTTGAAAATTTGACACAGGCAAAAACTATCAGTAGTCCTGCCTGCTCGGCACAATAGGGTGCCCCCGAAATAGGAGAGTTTCCCCATGGAAACGTTTGGCAATATCGCCCCAAGACTGGTCGAAAACGGCTGGTCACCGCTTCCTCTTGTCGGGAAAAGACCGAAAGGCGAACTGCTAAACGACTGGCCGAAATGGAACGAAAGACTCCCAGATTCTGAGGAACTAAGTGGCTTGATCTCGCAACTGGGTAGTCGCACGAATGTCGGCATTGCCGTGGGGCCGTGGACCGTGGTGGTTGACATAGATGTAAAGATCCGCGACCTGGCAAACGACGTATATAGAATTTCAAACAATGTTTTAGGGAAGACACCTCTCATTCGTATTGGCATGGCTCCGAAGTTCATGCTCGTATACCGATGCGCGCCAGGGGCGGTGCGGAGCCAGAAACGCCACCCCATTGAAATATTCTCTGGATCGGGGCAAATCGTAGCCTACGGGATACACCCCGACACAAAGAAACCATACCGCTGGGTAAACCAATCACCCGTTGATATTTCGTCTGTCTCCGAAGAAATCCCCTTAGTAACAGAGGAGCAAGTCGAAGAACTGTTCGATCAAGTTGAGACACTGGGAATCGAGCTTCCCGCAACAAGGACGCAAGGAGACTTCATCGACGGTGATGCGGGGCGGGTTGTGGATGGCGTCATCGGACGCTCTTTCATGTATGCCGGGCTCTTGGTCGGGCGCGTCTTTGAGTCAGGTACAAAGCAAGCCTGCATCTGCCCGAACCATAAAGAACATAGCAACAAACCGATTGGCCCAGACACGTCCACTGTTGTATTCGGACCCAAAGGCGGAACACAGGGCGGCTTTCACTGCCTCCACTCCCACTGCGGGGAATGGGGGCCAGAGAAAGTTATCGACTGGCTAGCCGACAACCACCCCGATGAATTAAACCGGGCAATGGATGAGATACTTACCGGGGAAGGCAAAGAAGAGGAGCCAACCCAAGAGAAGCCAGAGCCCAAGCTAAACAAAACCACACCAGACAAAAGCAACGCACTAAAACCAACGCCCAACCCAACGCCTCCACCACTTGCGAAGACTGTAACACCTGGCGTTACAGTCGAGACCCAAGCCCCCGGTGATGACGGGAAAAAGAGGAAGACATTCAACCTCTACGAAATGTATAACATCATCTCCAACAGGGTAAAACGCGGCGACATTGGTATACGGTGGTCTGAGCGGTTTAGCGAAATACAAGTTAAGTTTCCTCACTCCAATCCAGATGGATATGCTAGGGAGGGCGGCTGGTTTGCTGCCACAGATAACACCCTCGTGACTATTTGGCGTACCGTCTTCCAGGGTCGTGGTGCTAAGTCGAACATCGTTGACGCTGTTGCGAACATAGCGCACGAACACCCCGTGGACGATGTAGTGGAATACCTAGAGTCCATCCCACAGTGGGACAACACTCGGCGTATCGATAATATGCTCTGCGAATACTTCCGGTGCGACAACACTCCGGGAACGCGCGAGGTATCCCGCAAGTGGATGCTCGCGGCGGTCGCTCGGGCCTATGATCCAGGAATCAGATTCAATTTTTGCCTTGTCATACATGGCAATCAGCAAGTAGGGAAGTCCTCTGGATTTCGAGCACTGTTCGGAGAAGAGTTTTACGGATCACTGGATACCAATCTCTCCAACCAACGCGCCGTCGAGACCGTTGTTAAACAGGGACGTTGGGGGTACGAAATTGAGGAGATGGGCTCCTTTAAAAAGTCGGATGTTGATAAAACGAAGAGCTTCCTCTCCACCCAGGTCGATATTTTTGTAGCCAAGTACGAAAGGACTGCTACCCATGCCCCAAGGAGGTTCGTCTGCTGTGCCACAACTAATGACGACAAATTCCTCTCCGACCCGACGGGGAATAAGAGGTTTTGGGTAGTACATAACTCGGGGCGGGTCGACGCTGCTGGTATCCGCCGCGTGCGAGATCAACTCTGGGCCGAAGCAAGACACGAGTGGGTTGAATGGAAGAAAGAACGCGAAGCAAGCGGCGACTACCTTGAGCCTGACTCTAAACTCTGGCTTTCTGAAGATGCCAACGAAGAGTTTACCAAAAACGCTGGCGAGCACACTATGGAAGCGACTTGGGTTAAGCATGTCCGAGAGATCCTTACAGGAGCATCCTGGATCGAGCGCAGTAGCTTGGCAATAAGCCTTGCCGAATGCGGCGTGACGCGGTGGGACTCGACCATCGTAGACTCCATGCTGACACCGCTACTAAGTAGCAGTGGGTTGCGTAAAATATCGATTGACTACACAGCAGACAGGAAGAGACACCAGTTTCCTATCTGGGTATCGCGAGCCGTGCGTGATTCAGAAGAGTTCAAATCTATGTCGCACAGGGACAGGGCTGCTAAGGCTAAACAGGAGACTGCCAGAGCAGTCACCCGTTACCAGTCACAAGTTAGTGCTGTGTGGTAGAGATAGCCAAAATCCCTGCGTTCGGATTTGGTTTCACGATCTCTGCGTCGGGAAACTTCTCTTTAATCTTCTGCTCGGCAGAATCACGGAGTGCTTTCTCATCCTCGCGCCCGACGATTGACTTGTTGTAACCCATCATCCCGATCTCGCCGTTGCTTCGATAAACGACGCCTTTCTGGTGCCAGGATTTGTTTTGCCTTTCTTCGTCGAGTTCATCAACTAGATTGTCTACGATGCTTTCAAGGGCGTCGCGCCCGTTCTGGGCGGTGTCTAGTGGGGTACTTACCGGTCTGGTGAGGTGGTCGTGCTTGTCGTAAAACTCATCCCACCGCTTGCGGTCTACATCCAGAAGAATTGCGGCATGTTTTTCAATCCAATCCTGGAATGCTTGGTGCTGTGCCATTTCGCAGTAAATATTCGTCGGCCCACCTTGCCCTCGATTTGAGGCTTTCGCTAGAAACTTGCCGTCGAGGTAAATCTTTGCAGTAAAGCAAAGAGTTTCTTCACTCGCCATGCGCGAGACCTTTAGTGCCTTCACTTGTATTTTCAAACCTCTCCCTCCTCTTGGACAATCTACAATCGAAAC
>CEUO01030143.1_pt1 | contig 14725 bp, 37 predicted proteins | sample 531391 | NCBI WGS metagenome assembly CEUO01 (sample SAMEA2622799, study PRJEB7988) | marine metagenome | isolation source: saline water (ENVO:00002010), including
ACTTGCCCTTTTAATACAAGTCATTAAATTAAAAAATAAAATTATGGTAAAAAAATGTAGTATATGTAGGGCAAAGTTTATACCTACAAACGAAAATGCAGAAAGCAGACAATGTTGTAAAGAATGTATAAAAGAATTTAAAAAATAAAATTATGGAGAAACTAAATACTGAAACAGAACATATAGTAGAATTACTAATAGATAAAAAGATAACGTGGGAACAATTTTTATTTAGGCGTGAAGCTAATAAACTAGGTATAAATATATACGCACCCACACAAAATGAAAAATAATAATAATTAAAAACTAAAAACTATGAAAACAAAAATAAATAACCAACCAAGTGATACCGTAATGAAGAATATAAACTTAGTTATGATTGGTATGTACGAACAACAAATAGATGTATATCGAAGTACAATTAAACAAATGGGTAGAACAATAGATGAACTACAACAGAATATAGAAGCAAATAAAAATAACATTAACCAATTAAAAGAATTTTAATTATGAACAAGAGAAAATTAGAAAAAGTAATACGATTACTTAAATCACACGTTCAGGATAGTAGAGTATATCTTGACACATTCTATACTGAATGTAAAAATGATGAGATTGAAGATATGGATTGGGTACAAAGCGATAGAGAATTTCACGACTTTTTAAACTCACAACCATTAGAGTATAATAGAATATGGGACTTAGCTGTACTGAAAACAGCAGAGAAACTATTAGAAGTATTAGATGTTGAAGTATTATATGAAGAATATAAAATGAATGATGATGATGAAAACATTAGAACAAGAATAGAATTTAAACAATAACTAACTAAAAATATATAACTATGGGAAATATGAGCTACTGCAGATTTCATAATACTGAAATTGATTTAGATGATTGTGTAGGTGCAATCGAAAACGGAGAAATAGATGAGTTAAGTGAGAATGAAATAAGAGCATTGGAAAGAATACAAATTCTAGCTAAATGTATCATTGAACTGGAGGAAGAAATTATAACAGGAATAATGAGGTCAAAAGAATATGGTCGATAATTAAATAAATAAAACTATGAGTGAAATATATATAGATAACTCCAGATTTATGGAGTACATAAGTGAATTAGCAACACAAATAACAGAGATGAATTATGGTGCTGAAACGTGGATAGAGGATGAACATGGAATGAGTTTATCAGATGAAGCACAAGATTATTATAATGAAGTGTATGATGAGTATGAAGCATTAACTAATAATCTGTTAGGTGTGTATAGTAATAACGAATTAAATAAATAAAATTATGGGATATACAGAAAAGTGGCGACTTAACGCAAGAGATTTAGAAGAAGAAATTATGGAAAAAGAAACTTATTACTTGGTACAATATGTATACATAGATGGGGATAGAGAATTTGAGGGAGTGTTCACTAAAGAGAGTTGGAAGAAGTATATTAGAGAAGTCAATAAAGAAAGACTTGAAGATGGTGAGCAACCATACAATGAAAGGTTGGGATTGGCTGGGGAAAATGAGGAATTTTTAGCAATTCAAATTAGAGTGTATAATTAAAAAAAATAAAATTATGAATAGAGTTAGATGGACTGAAATAAAAGATAGAATGGACGAAATATGGGAACAATATAATTACAATGGCTCGGTAGAAGATTTGTCAGAATTTGAAGAATTAGTTATTGAATTATACGAATTAGAAAACATTAAATAAATAAAATTATGAAGAAATATAAATTAACAAAAAAAAGATTTGCAGACTGGTTATTTTCAGATAGTGATGATGTAGAGTATTGGGGTAGAAGATTTGTAAATGAGTTAAGAGATGAGGGAGAATGTAGTATAACACTACAAGAGATATTTGATGAGAGAGATGAAGTACCTGTACATATATTAGAAAATTACCACAATCTTAATGAGAAACAGGTAGATGATTGGGTTGATGAAGTGTGTATAACAGAAGTTGAATTAATAGATGATTGGGCTGATGAACAGGAATTTATAACTCGCAAAAACAACGATTAATAATTATGGAGATAATAATAATAACAGTTTTTGCAATCAGCTTCATAGCAGGATTGTATATAACATTAAAAATAGGAGGTATATTATGAGAAGTGATTGTTGTACTGCAACTGTTTGGGAGAATACCGACATTTGCTCAAAGTGTATAGAACATTGTACGGTAGTATTTGAATGCAAACACTGTGGAGATGAGATGCAATCGCTACCACACGATGGATTTTGTTCAACAGACTGTTGGAATGGATACGCACACGAAACATTTGGAAAAGATTAATAACTAATTAAAAACAATAAAACTATGGAAAACGAAATTGCAAAAGCAAAAGATACATTACAAAAAGCGGGATATTATATTAACACCCTGTATCATATTGAAGATGTGCAATGGATATATGAGTGTACAGATGAACAAGCTCTGGAAATACTGGAGCTTGCTATGGATAATGATGGAACCGCTAATCAGATAATAGAAGAAATAAGATACCACGCAGAAGAAATGGGACTTAAACATATAGAAAGGTAATAACAATTAAAAACTAAAATAATAACAATTAAAAACTAAAAACTATGAAAATAAAAACAATGGAAGACGGTTGGGACTGTGTCCCAGAACTACAAGAAGCAGTGGATTTTATTGGAGAACTCAATGAGTTTACTTATGAAATTAAAAACTGTAAAAGAGACACAGACTTAGGTTATATGGTCGAAGAAATGATACAAAAACTACAGGAAGCGATTAATGTTCTAGAAGAAATCGATACTGACCAAGAGTTTGAGACTGTTAATCACTGGGAAGAATTGGAAGAAGAGTAATAAATAATAATAACTAATTAAAAACAAAACATTATGAAAAAAATTAAATTAAACTTAGATAAATCAGATGCAAGAAGATTATTAAGTATGGTCAAAATGTCAAGGACAAAGGCTTGGGACACTCAAAGAATGATTACAACTTTATTATCTGAACAATTAGAAATGCTAAACGAATAATAACAATTAAAAACAATACAATTATGAAAAATGAAAAAGAAAATGAAAAAGAATTTACAACACACGCAATAAGTAATTCAACATTCGGACATTACCGAGAGCAACAGAAAAAAATAGATGAAGCAACAAAATTATTGGAAGACGAAGGGTATCTTGTTCTTGGAGGTGAAGAGAGAGAAAAGAGAAAAAAGCGTGTAGGTATGATGCAAGAGGAATTAAGATGGTATAGAACTTATGGGGAGTATGTAAATAATAACTACATGAATGTAGATATTGAAGCGTGTTCATACGCAGACGGAGATACTGAATAATAATAATTTGTACTATGAGTTATATATTTTACAAAATAGCTGAATTTATAGGTGCGTTAGTCTGTGGAACTTTATTTATTATGCTTATATTAGTGATATTAATGGCTATTACATCTATAATAACTGAGTTATTTAAATTAATAATAGAATTTTTAAAAAAACTAAAATAAAATGGAACGAATAGAATTATTGACAGCAAAATTAAGACATCTATATGGAGACGCAAGGCTACATAAAAACACAGGTGTCCCATGCTCAGATTATGTGAGTGAGCAAAAATTAATAAGAGTTTTTAAACAGAGTATAAACAGTGATATAATAGAACAGTTAAGGAATGTAAAGAGCTTAGGCTCTAGGGAAGAAACGGTAAGACAAAACTTAATTGAGGTTGTAGAGCAAAAAATAAATAAATTAGATGGCAAAGAGATTAGAGACTATATTGAAAGATTTAAGGAAAACGATGTTCTTACTTGTATTAGAGAGATTATCGGCAGGCAAGAAGAAAATGAAAGTGATAACTGAAGAACAGATGTTATATGACTATATAAAAGAAAATAAAAACAAATTACCAGAAGAAGCTAAGGATGATGAGCAAAGTTTTTTAGAGATAGTAGAGTATCTTTTATACTACTACGAAAAGAGAGAAGACTATGAAAAATGTTCATTCTTAAGCAAAGTCTTAGACAACTGGGATAAACTAAAAATGAAAAAAAAATAGGTAAATTGTTGTGTAAATGAAAATAATTTACTATATTGCACAATATATGAGGGTGTGTAATGGTGTAAAAATAATTATGACTAGCGAGGGTGTTAATCTCTAGAGTGAAAATAATTATTGCCTGACGAGGTTATACACACTTAATGATAAGGTAATCTATTTGCAGTACCAACTTATCGCCAACATATATTACTAAAATAAAACTTAATTAAAACTAAATAATATGAACAAACTAAAAACAATAAACATTAAAGGTAAGCAGTACGTTGAAGTTAACGAAAGATTAAAATACTTTCGTGCTAACTTTAAAGACTATTCACTTACCTCAGAAATTACACATATAGACTCAAGTATGTGTGTTGTTAAATCAGAGATTGTATCACCTGATGGTAGGGTGGTTGCATCAGGACACGCACATGAAGTGCAATCATCAAGCTATATTAATAAGACTAGCTACGTAGAAAACTGTGAAACTTCTTCATGGGGTAGATGTTTAGGAAACTTTGGTATAGGTATTGACTCTTCTGTTGCTTCCGCTGATGAAGTTAAGATGGCTATTGATAAGCAAGATGGTGCAAGCACTATCACGCCTAAAACAAAACAACTAAAAACAATGACTGTTAAAGTATTTGAGAGTATGCTTAAAGCTATTGACGATGGTAAATCTGATTTAGTTAGAGAAAGAATGAAAGATTATAAGTATAATGATGCTCAGTTAAAAACATTGAACAGCAAGTTAAAAAACTAAAACTATGTACGAACAATTTATAAAAAAGTTTGCTTCTGATGAGGCATACTACAGCGACTTTGACTTTGTGACTAACTCACAATTAAGTCTTATAAAGAAAAGTCCAGCTACGTATGATTTCTTTAGAAATAACCCCAACTTAAGACCTGAGACTAAGGCACTTAACTTCGGTAGAGCCTTCCACATGTGTATGCTTGAGCCTGATAAATTTGACAAAAGAGTTGTTAAAGAACCTGAAGGAATTAATAAAAGAACAAAAGCGGGTAAGGAAGAGTATAGTCAATTCTTACAGGAAAATAAAGACAACACCGTTTTGTCTGGTGATGAATACAAATCACTTATGGGTATGAGGAATAGATTATTCTCAGCTCACGAATGTATGGAATACTTATCAGGAGGTGAGTCTGAGGTTGTATCAGTATGGAAAGATGAAGACACAGATATGTTGTGTAAATGTAAGGCGGACTATTTTATAAAAGATAAGAAAATACTTGTAGATATTAAAACAACACAAGATGCTGGATTTTATGGGTTCAGAGGCTCAGCATATAAATATGGGTACGACAGACAATCCGCTTTTTATGGAGATGGATTTAAAGCTGAAGAGTTTGTGTTTATTGTTATAGAAAAGACAGCTCCCTATAATATAGGATTTTATCAAACCTCTGAGGAGTTTAGAGAAGAGGGAAGACAAAAATATAAAGAACTACTACAAACATACAAAGATGTGTTTATAGAAGAATTAATAAACCCTTATGAAGTAGTACATTCGGGTGTATTATAATTACTAACTTAAAACTAATTAAAATGAACTTATTACAAACAATGAAACGAAACAAGCTCACTAAAAATAGAGTGAGTGAAATAACAGGTTTATCAGTACCAACTGTACGTAAATATGTTAATGAACCAGGATTATTTCCTGTGAGGAATGCTAAACAAATAGCAGAGGAACTAGGCATGGTGCACGAACATGCTTTAATGGAATTATTTTAAATATGAGACGATTTATGGGAACACTTTTGGAGGATTACTTAACATTGAAGAACAGTTTGAGGGATAAGTCTTTTAACAACACACTCATGCTTATTAGCGACACCTTTCAGGTTAAACCTAATGAGATAATGGCAGCTGGTGGTAGAAAAAGACACCTTGTTAGACCTAGAAATATGTTATGTTATATGATGTATAGTAAATTAGATTACAGATTAGAACAAATTGCTGAAAGAGTTGGGTACAAAAACCACACTTCAGTAATGCACGCATTAAATATGCACTCTATAGATTTAAAGTTTGAACAAAGCTATAGAGAAAAATATGAAATCGTGGAGAAAGGTCTTAAAATTGAGGACCCCCACGAAACTGGTGTTGACTTCGGAAATACTGAAGGCACCTTAAAATCCTTTCATTATAAACTACTAACAATAGAGAGTAGAATGGAAGCACTAGAGAAATTTATTAACTAACTAATTATTATTTTTATTATGAATGAAACAAAATCCGCTCCAGTTTACTGTGGTAATGGTAAGGAGCACAAATTTGAAGACGGAGGAAGTGTTATACACTTTTCTTTAAAGCTTTCTAAAATTAAAGACCATATATATGACTTTAATGATGAGAAGTATGTTAACCTAACTATGTGTGCTAACAAAGACGGTGCTAATGAGTACGGTAAAACACATTACGTTAAGATTAACGACTTTAAACCAGATACTAATAAGAAAGACGAAGGGTCTAATGACTCAGATGCTTTACCGTTTTAATTTACTTTTATAGTTTTTGATAGGCTCACCTATATTTAGGTGGGCTTATCTATTTTTATTATTATGTATTTAAAATTAAGTCAAGATATAGTTATTGAAAGCACCTCTATCTCAAGCTATGAGCTAGATGAATGTAAGGTGATTATAAAAAATAAACATCATAACAACCCAATGAGTATCTATTACTCTACAGCTGAGGAGGCTATGGATGTTTTCAATAAACTTAATACACATTTTAAACCAAAAGATTTATTATCTAAATCAAAACCTAAAGAGAATAACAATGATGAAAAAGAAGCATCATTTAATTTGTTCTGGGATTTGTATGATAAGAAAGTGGGTATGCAAAACTGTAAAAAGAAATTCATGAAACTAAGCATGCCTATTATAAAAGATATACTAAAGTCTTTGCCTGAGTACATAAAGAAAACTCCTAACGTAAGATATAGAAAAAACCCTCTTACGTGGTTGAATGGAAAGCACTGGGAAGACGATTATGATGAAACTAAACCTATTAAGAAACAAGAATTTGATATAAAAGATTTATTCTGATGAGCGATATAAATGATAAGATAAAAATAACTAAGTCCGAGGGAGAGCACAGAGCTGTTTGCAAAGTGTGTTCTGATGACAGAAAGAAGAAGATGGAGAAGTGCCTGGCAATTAATTGCTACACAGGGACTTATCTATGTCATCACTGTGGAGACTCAGGTATATTAGACTCACATAAGACTATGAAGTCAATTAAAAAAGAATACGTTAAACCAGTGAGAAGCAACGTGACGGATTTATCTGACGAGGTTGTTAACTGGTTTAAGGATAGGGGAATATCACAAAGAACCCTTATAAAAAACAAGATTGAACAGTCAAATGAATTTATCCCCCAAGTACAAAAAAGTAGAAATGTAATATGTTTTAATTACTATAGAGACGGAGAGCTAATTAACATAAAGTTTAGAGATGGAGAAAAGAACTTTAAGCAAGTCAAGGGAGCAGAAAAGATATTCTACGGATTGGACGACATAAAAGGTTGTAAAGAAGTATATATAGTTGAAGGTGAGATGGACAAATTGTCCCTTGATGAAATAGGTATAGAGAATTGTGTGTCTGTACCTGACGGAGCTCCGAATCCTGGTACTAAAAACTATGATAACAAATTCTCTTATCTAGATAATTGCTGGGAGTATTTTACTGATGTTGAAAAAATAACTATATGCTCTGATAATGACAACAACGGAAGAATACTCCTAGAAGAGATGAGCAGAAGACTGGGAAGAGAGAGATGTTTTATAGTAAAGTTTCCTGAAGGAATTAAGGATGCTAATGAAATGCTTATGAAGGAGGGTGCTATTAAGTTAGAGAGCTGTCTTGTTGATGCAGAACCTTATCCAGTAGAAGGTGTCTTTACAGTTAAGTCAGAGAAGGACTATATGCTTGACGTATTTAATAACGGTAAAAAGAAGGGTATTACAACAGGATATAGATGTTTAGATAATCACTATAAACTTAGAACATCCGAGTTAGATGTTTGGACTGGTGTGCCAGGTAGTGGTAAAACAATGATGGCTTTTCAGGTCATGCTTAATTCATCTATACTATACGGATGGAAATGGGGTTTATTCTCACCAGAGAACTATCCTATAGGAGATTTATTTGACACCTTGGCCGAGATGCTGATGGGTAATACATCAGACTTAGACAAGGAGGGAAGGATGACCATATATGAGTATGAAAAAGCTATTGAATTTTTGCACGAACACTTTATCGCTATATATCCTGAGGATGATTTTACATTGGACAATATACTATCTAAATTTAAACATTTAGTTATGAGATACGGTATTAAAGGGTGTCTTTTAGACCCATTTAACCAGCTTGACCATGACTTTAGAGGTAAAGATGAGACAACATATATAGGCGATTGCTTAACTAAGATAAGAAGGTTTGAACAAATTAACGACCTTAAGTTTATCATTATAGCACACCCAAGAAAGATGGATAGAGACGAGACAGGTGTTCATTATAAGATGCCTACTGCATATGATATTAGCGGTAGTCAAAACTGGTTTAATAAAGCTGACAATGTTGTGTGCCTACATAGAGTTAATCCAATGGATGTATTTGACACATCAGTTAAATTTAATGTACAGAAGGTTAAGTTTCAAAAGCTAGTAGGGATACCAGGTGAAGCTGTTCTTAAATACGATAGAAGGTCTGGTAGATTTTTAGATGAGATGAATTTATGTCCATTAGATAATGTTAGCTACACTTACTCTCAATTTAATAACACATCAGAGGTATGAGAAAATCAATATACACAGTTAAGTTAGAGGGTTATTATCAAATAGTCAATTACAATAAAGGCAGAAGGATGGTTAGTAAAAATAAAAACCGACTATTTGTTGATAATGTTTTTACAGAGAATACTGTGGAAGGAATTACTAATGATGAAAGATGTATGAAAAAAATAAGAAGAACTATAAAGGTGAATAAAGAAATTGAGATAACTATAAGTAAAATAAATGAGTTTAAATTTATAAGCATGAGTAATGACATATACTAATTTTAAAAGAGATTTAATTATAGGTGAGGATGGAGAGGTAGATGTATCTGTATTTCTCACAGATAATGGGTTTAAAGACATTTCTTTTAATAAAGATAAGCTATGGGACGTTAGAGGTAGAAGCCCTCTTACAGGTCTTTTAACCGATTTTGAAGTTAAAACAGATATATACTGTAAGGATAAGAAAACAGACACAGGTAATATAGCTGTTGAAATAAGGTACAGGGGTAATCCTAGTGGTATATCATCTAGTCATGCGGACTATTTTGTGTATTATTTTATACATTTTGATAAAAATAATTTATGGTTTATAAGCATAGAGAATTTAAAGAAACTTATAAAAGAAAATATAAACGAATTAAGAGTCGTTAACGGAGGAGATAATAATTGGAGTGAGATTGTTCTTATTCCTAGAAAAAAGTATTACAAACATTTTTATGTCTATACTTTTAAGTACTAATTTAATTTAATGTATTATGAAAAAACTAATTTTATCAATGATAATTATGATATTCGGAAATGTGTACTCACAGCTAAATGATGGGGTATATATATCCAATGAGTATCACTATCAACAACTGTGGCAAGACACTGTTAAATCTGATACCATTTTTTATGGTGAGTATAAGTTTGATGTATGTGAAAGAGGTATTAGAATTTATCATGGAAATCATATAGGTCGGTATTTTCCTTGGAAATATATAGGAATTTTTGCTGGGTATCCAACTTATATATTGAGCAATAGTGATAAGATTGTTGTTTATGATGAGGTTGACGGAATCATCTGGTACTCAGACTCAGATATGGAAATGAGATGGTACAGGATAGCTGATGTTTATTACAATATGAACATAAATGAAAAGAAATAAAAAAATAAGGAATGCTACATCCGTAAAAAAGGGCAGGTTAAAATTTAGGTCTAAGCTTGAGCTATTTACTTATAATCAACTTAAAGCTAATAAAATTCCTTTCAGTTATGAAAAGGAAAAATTTGTATTGATAGACTCATTCACTTATGAGGGTGAGTCATATGAGAAAAAGAAGAAGAAAGGGAAGGGGGTATTCCTCAAATCTTCTAATAAAATACCTCAAGCGACCTACCTGCCTGATTTTACAAACTTAAAAGACGGATGGATAATAGAATGCAAAGGATTGAGGACGGAAGCGTTCAATCTAAGATGGAAAATGTTTAAGAATATTCTTGCAAAAGAGAAAAAATTTTACGACCTTTACATGCCTGGGACTAAGACTCAGGTATTAGAGGTAGTACAATTAATAAAACAAAAATATAAGAAATGTTAGCAGGATTATTCAAATCACTTATTGGAAATGCTTCAACCATTATTGATGAGTGTGTGACAACTAAAGAAGAGAAGTTAACTCTTAAAAATAAAATGAAAGAGATATTAGCTCAAGCTGAAGCTAATGCTCAAGAACAGGTGACACGAAGATGGGAGGCTGATGCTAAAGCAGGATGGCTGCCCGCAAACATAAGACCTCTAACTATGGCATTCTTAACGATAATGCTTGTAGTTATGTCGTTTTTTGACGGTAATGTAGGTGGATTTCAAATGAATCCTGTATATGTTCCTGTATATCAAACACTACTTATGGTGGTGTATTCAGCTTACTTCGCTGGACGTTCAATAGAAAAAATTAAAACTAACAATAAAATTAAAGAAAATGGAAAAAAATAAAACAATTAAAATAGAAGAAAAAGATTTAAATGAAATCAGGTCTCTAAGACACGATAACAGTAAATTAACTGTTGACTTTGGTAGAATTAGATTAGAGATGATTTTATTAAGAGCTAAACTAACTGAAATGGAAAAGGTGGATGGTGACATGGAGGCTAAGTATAAAGGAAATAGAACTAAAGAAAAGAAACTTGTTGAGAAATTAAATAAAAAATATGGTCCTGGTACTGTAGATATTGACAAAGGTGTGTTTACACCAGCAGACTAAAGTTATGGGTAAAGCTAATGCTAAGAAGAAAGCCTGGAGAGATAAGTTAACTCTATTAAATACTCTTAGAAAAAAGATGAAGAGAGCTAAATCAGAGTCTAAAGCTAAGGAATTTGAAAGCAGAATCAACTCTATAAAGTCTAAGTTATAAAAAGAAATAGGCCAACAGCGGGAGCTGAATGACCTATCTCAAAACTAAAACTATGAAACTCACAGATAAAGTTATGAAATTATCTGTTAAAATAAAAGTAAAATTGAAATTTTTATACAGAGGCTATGAAAACTTCTACATCTATAGCAGAACTACCTGTAAACACAACAAGACTTTCTAAATCAACTAAATCTGTAACTAGGTTAGCATTTGCGTCAGATATGCCTATACCATCGTTTGGTACACCCATTATAAAGCTTCTACCAGGTTCGATTAATAAACTAGCAGACTCATCTGCAGCTGAATCATCTTCACCAACATCTGACTGCAGGCTCAATGTTATGTTTGTTGAGTCATCTAAGTTAGTGACTCTTATATATCTTACATCATCTATATCTAAAGGAGAGAGTGTTCCATCGGCAACCGAACTATGAAACATAGCTACTGTTGTCTCAGAATTAGCTGGACAAGTTACTATTCTCTTAGATATCTCATTTATAGAGCCAATTCTAAGTATGTTTTCTCCACCCTGTTTAACACCATTAAGAGTTATATCCTCTTTAATAGTTACTGTTAATGTTGATGCTTTTATTGTTGTTGCCATAATTAATCAAAATCTATATATTTTATAGTAACTGTTTTATTACTCTCTAAAGCCTCAGCTATTCGGGGATATATCCTTTTATAAGCTTGAGTTGACTTCCCTATAAAACCGTTCTTCGTGATTTGGTTGTTCTCCTGCGAGTCCCCAACAAGTAGACACCCAGCTGTGTGTTCATCAGTGTTGCCACAATGAATGAGAATATACTCAAACCCAGGAACATTAGTAACGTGAAGCATACCCCTGTGTATATCAGAAAACCTCTTACTATATTTTTTATTAAACCCACCTTCTTTTCTGAGTTTTAATTCATATTCTCCAGCAGGTATTCTTGTTTCACCAAAAACTTTTTCATTCCTTTGTTCATCTTCTAAAGTATAACATAGAAACTTTTTCTTACATCTAAATCCTTCACTATAAGGACTATCAGCCATCTCTACCTCAAACATTATTCCTGATGTAGAATCCTCTTCACTTGATATTCTATATACCTCTAAGTTCATTATTCTTTACCCTTTCTTCCAATATGCGTATTCTAAAATACAACTAGCTGTGTCAGCTCTAGCTTCTAAACCGTTTCCATCATTTACAGGAAAAAAAGCAAATTCACCAGGACTTAATCTAGCATATTGTACACTTGCTGTAGTTTGAAGTATGACAAAGTTAGTTGAATCAGTGTTTTTAGCGTAGAAATAATATACTCCACTAGTGGCTTCATCTACTAACTCTTGATTGTCAGCTGTTGTTATGGTTTTTCTCGACAAACCTTGATTCGGTCCAGCTGCTGCTACCGTTAAATTAGCTGTTACTGTAAAACCTAAAGAGTCAGATGTAGCGTCTGTACTAGTTAATGTTAATGATGATGATAATGTTGCCATGTTATTTCTTTTTTACAAATATAATTAAAATTTTTATCTTTTCAAACTCTACTCCATAAACCTTGGTAGTGGACCCATGGGATTTTCTTGAACAGTATCTGTCGGCATAAATGGAGGTCCCTCTTGTTCTTCATCTATTTGAGAGCTGGGTGAATAAATACCCCTAAAAGCATTTAGATATTCAGGAATAGTTTTATTAACTTCACCTGGTACGGTGAAATCCCTACCCTCTCTTAAGGATGCAAAATATTCCCTTGCATTTGGGTGTCCTTGAAAATGCTCTAGAGCCATTAAATCATAATAACTTAAATCACCAATTAAACCCTCTCTTGAGAAATCTTTAATTGCATTTCTAGTTAAATTTTGACCACCAGGTCCGTAGTCTCTTTGTAGTGATTTTATCTGCTTAGGATATTCACTAGTTATTAACCAGTCCATATATTTTTCCTGGGTTTTTGGATTGTTTTTAAACTGTTCCTTACTAGTTATTCCGTATTTTTTTCTCAACTGTTTTGCGTGAACATTGTCAGTTAATTTATTAAGAAACTTATTAAACTCCGACCTAGTTAAGTTATACTCCTCTCCTTGATATTTAAAGGTTTCACCTTCTTTATATATATCCTTTAACTTCTTTTTTTCATCATTAGCAAATCTAACAATAATTTGATAAGGTCCAACAGCATTACTAGTTGGAGACTCTAATGTATAAGCACCTCTATTGCCAGAAGCTTCAACATGATTGATGGCCTTCTTGAATAATTCAGCATCAAAATCATCGTTATTATTGTCTTGTATTTTATTAAACCTAGCCATTACATCTCAAATCCAAAGTTTAAAATCATAAATCTAAATCTTTTACAACTTCCTTTTTTGTTTTCACAAACTAAGCATGGACAAAACATTATTTCAAATACAGTTAATGTACTTATTCTAAATGCTAATTCATACTTGTCTTTTTTATTTCCTGCGTTCCAAGAATTAATCCAATTCATATTATTTATTTTTATTGTTAATCTGCAAAAGGAACATCCTCGTTTAAATCAAGAGGTTCCTCTATTTTTTTCGTTTTTTTTTACCACCCCAATACTCAACAGCGTATCCTTCTTTTACAAGGGTGTCGTTAATGTTGATAGGTAAATCTAAGTTTTTAGGATATACAACTAATACTCCTAACACTCTTCCGTATTTACCCACCTCTCTACTCTCTACAACCAAAGAGCCTTTGCCTAATAACTCTATTAGCCTATCTTTAGCGGCTAAACCTCTTTTCTTTTCCTCTAAATCTCTAGTTCTAGACTCAGGAGTATCAATACCTGCTAGCCTTATTCTCTTATGAATAGTGATATCAAAACCTAAATCTATATGAGCATCTATGGTGTCACCATCAACCACCCTATCTAGTTTTGCTTTATAAGTATACATATTAATTAAATTTTGCAAGCATGATGTCATCTATCCTGCTCTGTATTTCCTTTTTGTCAGCGTCAAGCTGAAACATTATATTGGCCTTGAACCTTTCCTTTTCCTCTCCGCTTTCAAAAATAATAACAGTAGGCAAACTAGTTATATTAAACTCTGATTGTATATTGGGATATTTACCAACATCAACTCTGTATTTTGCACAATCATCTAATTTAGATAAATCAACAAACTCATTGGATGAGTTCCATTCCACCCAAAACTCTACAGCCACAATGTCTTTAGCTATCTTTTCGTTAAAATTAGACTCTGTTAAAAACTCCTGACCTGTTACTATTCCCATCATAAAAAACAAAAGTCCTAGTAGTATTAGTATGTGATTAGATATATTCATATTAGTCCATGTTATCTATTTTATTTCTAAGGTATTTCATATCCTCTTTTATTTCCGCCACATCTTCCTGGGTGGTCATGATGGTTTGCCTCACCATTTGGTCCTTCATATCGAACTCCATTTTAGTTACCTCTGGTGGAGGAGGTTCTGGAAGCATTTTAGCTTCTTCAATATCAGCTTGTAGTGTGAACCACAT
>CEUO01094235.1_pt1 | contig 14719 bp, 8 predicted proteins | sample 531391 | NCBI WGS metagenome assembly CEUO01 (sample SAMEA2622799, study PRJEB7988) | marine metagenome | isolation source: saline water (ENVO:00002010), including
GTTATTATTGGGAGAACTCTGACTCCGTTGCAGTTGCATACTCTGATTCAGAGTTTTACGAATATTATATGCCCGATATAATAAGACAATATAATGAAGATAATAAAATTAAAGAATGGCAAGCAGAAGCTAGTGTAGCTATCGGTTTGGATTTTTATTTAGGGAATGATAAATTTTACTCACATATATGGCTTAATTCTTACCAAGCAACTAAAGGATTAACTGATAAGTCATATAAAGGAGATGAAGAGCAATACGATATTGGTCTATTATTAGGAGCTAAACTTGGAGAACATATTGGTGTTTTTATGGAAGGCTCAAAATTAAATTACTATGGTCGTGAAGAATACAACGTAAGCACAGGAGTGAATTGGAGGTTTTAATTGCAGGAGTTATCTGCGTTTTGGTTAGGGTTTTGGTTAGTCTTTATAAGTGGACTATTAGTAATTTATGGTAAAGATTTATTTGAATAAGGAGAATTAAATGGCTGATGCAGCTACAATGACAATAAAGGCAGTATTACTTCCCGAAGAAATTCAAGCAACATTAAAAGATTTAACGTTTGCATATACTCCTGCAAATAGTAGTGAAAAATGGTTTTATGGTATTATTAATGTACCTCATAACACAGGAAGTGTTGATTTAATATCAGGAAAATTCTTTGCAAATGCAGATGGAGTACAAACTGGAAGTTCAAATGCTGATATAGCAACAACAGATAAAGTAAAATTTATATTTGCAAAAAACGCAGATAGTACAGATAGTTTATATTTAGTATTAGATGGAAGTACAGTTGCCCACACAAGCACTAATGCAATTGAAATAGGCCCTGGAGAATCTTGGTTTGCAAAACTTCCAAATACAACTGTAGGCAATATACATGCAATTAATGGTGGCCCTAATGGAGCTGATGCGGGAGATGCAAATATTCAATGCACAATAGCAGCAATTATAGATGATGTATAAAAAGGGGAATAAATGATACAAGGCATGATAGTTAAAAAAGTAATAGATATTGTTCTTAAACAAATTATGAAAAAACATAAGCTTGATAAACTTCAAAAGTATGTTGAAGAAGATAACGAGCTAGACAAACAAATGAAAGTAGTACAAAAGAATTTAGATAAATATGGCAAGTATATTGAAGAACTTGAAAAGGAAGTTGCAATATTAAAGAAAGATTCTCATCCTCCAATAGAGGATTTAGAAAAACGACTTAACAAACTAGAAAAGGAGAAATAATATGATGTCATTTTTAACAAGCAATTGGGAATGGTGCTTATTAGCTTTATATGTTTTAGAAAAAGCTATTAAATTAAGCCCTTCTAAAAAAGATGATTTAGTATGGGATATGGTTTTAAAACCTATCGTTGATAAAATCAAAGGAAAATAATGCCTAAAAAGCTATATGAAATAAAAGACTTTTCAGGAGGTCTTAACGCCTACGCTGACCCTAGAGATATTAAAGATAATGAATTTTCTCAAGATTTGAATATTTCAGTTGATAAAACTGGTGTATTGCGTATTGTAGGGTCAGCTGAAAAAGACATTAACGCTGAATATGTAAATAATCCTTTATTTTCAAGTGGATATGGTTTATATCAATTTGCTGTTGATTATGGATATAATAAAGTTGACGGCCATTTCGATTATGGATTTGAACAAGGAACTGTTGTATCAGCTACTGATGCTTCAAATATAAGAATAGAAAATACTTCTACAGCTTCAATAACTGCAGATTATTATAATGGAATGACAATTTTTATTTATGAAGGAACTGCTGCTGGTGATTCAAGAGTTATTAGCGATTATACAGTAAGCGGAGATGAAGCAACAAAAATTGTAATTGTTTCAACTGCTTTTAGTTCTCAACCTGATAACACTTCCAAATATATGATATTTAGATGGCAAAGTGTAAACTTTACAACAGATTCTACAGGTTCTGAAACGGATTATATAACAAATGGAGATGGAATTGGCTATACGACTTTATTATTTCCAAGTGGAGAATCTAGTTATTCTTCAGAATCTGATTTTTATGCTGTACAAAAAATAGGTAATGCAAGTGACAATACAAGTGTAGAGGGAGGTTATTTACAATACAATGGAGCTTCGTCAAGCAATATAACTTTAGCAGCTGGAGTTACTTACAATCTTTCTTTTGATTGTGGTTTTAAAAATAAATGGAGAAATATTGTTACTCAAGGAGATTCTACTAATAATTACGTAGGTATTCCTCCTTGGATAGAACTTTATTCTGATACTGTAACTAACGGAGGTCTTTTAGCAGACGGAGAACTCAATGCGGGTCTAAGTTTAATGTATAATAATAATTGGGCTAAAAAAGATATGCTAAGCGGTACAGACCAAAATTACATCGCAAATCCAACAAAAAATTATTTAGAAAACGGAGATTTTAGAGATACAAGCAATCATTGGACTATAGTTGAACCAGTATATGTTGCTCTTGATACAAGCGTTACAGCTTCAAGTAAATATGGAGGTCATGCAGGAACAGCTAAAATAACCACAGGAGCAGTATCTACAGCGGGAAGTGGAACTACGGCAGAACCACTTGGATATGTAAAATCAGACGCTATGGAATTAGATAATGGAGCTTGGTATAGAATAAATTTAGTGTATAAAGGAGAATTTGGTTTAAGGTATGCCATTAGAGATACAAGTGCAAATACTTATTTAATAGGATGGACTTCAAATGGTACAACAAAAGCAGAAAATGAATGGAAATACCCTTTTCAAACAACATCAAGTGATGATTTAAAAACAGATTACATATATTTTTATGTTCCTTCTTATACAACAGGAAGTACTATTGTTAGAAATGTAGAATTAAGACTTAATTCAGGAAAAGATAATACAGAAGTTTATGTTTCAGGTATTTCAATAAAAAAAGCATATAATGATTTAGTTAACATGAAAGGAAGTAGTCCTTTTTTAGGAACTACAGAAAGTTGGTCAAGATATGAAACTAAATTTAGAATACCTTCAGAATATGATGATGCTACAGATTGGATACTAAGAGTACATGCAGGTTCTTGGGATTATCAAGATGATGCTTTTAATGATGAAATGTCTCAATCTCAAGAAATATATATAGATAATATTAAAATAAGTAGCGATGAAGGAGATACTTTTACTTTATTATCAAGTAATAATCAACTTAATTCAAAACTTTTATTAAATTCAAAAAGTCAAGGAAATACATGGAACAAACTAATTTCTTACGACCAAGCAAATTCACAACTTAATTTTAACTATGCAAATGGAGTGTTGCGAGTATCAGATGGTAATTTTAAAACAGACAATCCTAATAAAATGTTTTTTTATCAAAAAGAATCAAACGAATCTTTAAAATGGTCTAATGGATGGAAAATTGAAACCAATTATTTACAATTAGCTCCATCTATAGAAGCATATTCTGTTTTACCAGAAGATGAATTAGCTGCGTCAAATCCTGAAAGTTTTGATTTAGGAGCATTTGATGGTATAAGTTTTTGTAATCATTTGTTTAAAGACAAATATTATAAAACTCCAGGAGAATGGGAAACTGACGGAACAAGCTATATGCCAAGCATACAAACAGATTGGGCACTTGACCAATTAGGAGCAAATCCAAAATGGGGCATAGTTACAAGGTATTGGTGGCCAGGTTCACATGCTGATACTGTAAACGCTACTCCTTATGAATGTAATATACACGCAGGAGCAACTGGTTTTGTAGAAACTAAAGATACTCAAAACAAAACATTTGCTGATAAACAACATATAGTTGCTGCTGGTTGGGGAAGAACTGATTGGGATGACGATGGTGGTACACGTGGAGGTTATTTTGTAAATACTGATGCATTTGAAAGTCAAGCTTTATGGCCCTTAAAACTTATAATTAAAAGTGACAGTGTATCGAATCCTATTGATGGAGATAGTGAGCATGAAGCAGACGGAATGATGAGTCATGCTAAAGAATTAAATTATGAATTTGAAGATGTAAATCACCCTAACTATGTTGAAGATATAACAGTTTATAAATTAGAATATAGTATAGATTATGAATTGCAATTCTTTCATAGAGGTAATAGTAACGGAGATGCTAATGACCTTAATTTTAAACATAGACCAGTTCCATGGTTTGAGGTTACTGCTGGTGTAATAAAAGGCGGTAATGACCAAACTACTGAAGACTTTATTAATAGTAAAACTGATTTATCTATAGATTACCCAAGACAAATGAGTGTAGGCGTTACAGGAGCTAGTAATAATATAAACTTTGAAGATGTTTCTACAGGAGGTAAATCTGGAGATTATTTACCTGGAAATCCTACTGTAACGGAAACTCAAGGATTTGACCATACTTTAGGATATGCTAGAGCTAAAATTAATTTTACTGGAGAGTTTACATGGGATGCAATAACAGAACCTATATCTATTAAAAATGGTGACGATATAATATTTACAGTTAAAGATATGTTAGATGGCACTTTAAAAAGATGTGCTTCTTGTAACATGAAAAACTGGCTTGATACTGACCGTCGTTCAAATGCATTTAAAGGACATGCTAGTGAAGATGACAATCTTGAAGGAGAACATACATTTATAGCAAAACCTGGAGGCCCTCAAGGAGATGGAACTGCAAGTGCAAATTTGCCTTATTCTGAAGAACAAATCGCATCAAGTATTGAACCAGATGGAGTTGCAGCTGGTGATAAATTTGCTCCTTGCAATTATACAAATTTACAATATCCTTATGATACTAATGCTTATGCAATGTATACTAAGTTTTACGTAAAAAAGTTTGATGTTACTTTTCATGACCCCCAATTTGTTGAAAACATACAGCAAGCAGAAGAAGAAGAAAATTTTAATTTAATTACGATTAGTTGTAGTGATAATGAAGTTCAAGTAATGCTTGATTTTGAAGTACCTGATGATATAGCACCTTCGGGATGGGCAGAAAGAACTTTTAAAATTGCAACTTCTGTAGTTAATCAATTTGGAGAAGAATCAGCTTTAAATATACAATCAGAGCATCTACCTAGTGGTGGAACTTTTCCTCCTACTGTATGCCCTAATGTGTCTGTTTATTTAGGAAAAACTATTCTCAATAATGAAAATATTTCTAAAACAAAAATTTATATGAAAGATAGTGAATCTGATGTTTGGTATTTGCAATTTTTCATTGACCATTCAAAAGGGCAAAACGGATTACTATATTCAACTGTTTCTGGGGAATCAGCTACAGGAGCAAATTATACTGCTGAATCTTCCGATGCAATTATATATACTTTAAATCATAAATATGTAAAAGATTTCAATGAAGTTAATAGTTATGAATCTGAAACTCTAGTATCTCAACAAGATGCTGAAATAAAAGGAAATGATAATCTTACAGCTAGATATAAATGTTCAATTGTAGCTAATAATAGAATGTATGTTGGAAATATTAAGCAAAACGGAAAAATATACGGAGATAGAATGATAAAATCTCCTCCTAATAAATATGGAATTTTACCAGCTTCCAATTTTATTGATGTTGCAATAAACGATGGAGATGAAATTACGGCATTATCTTTCTTTAAAGATAGATTATTGCAATTCAAAAGACATAAAGTATTTGTAATTAATACATCAGGAGATTATGAATTTTTAGAAGATACATTTCATAATGTTGGCGTACAAGGTCAATATTCAGTAGCATCTACTCCTCATGGAATTGTTTGGGCTAATGAAAATGGATGTTATTTATATGATGGTAAAAAAATGAAAAATCTTATAGAAAATAGAATTCCTTTGAATAATAGTTATGAAAATCCTTCAACTTTAAATAATAGATGGTGTGCAAATTCAGAAGACGGAGATTGTGTTATTGGATACGATACTAACAATGACACATTGCTAGTAAATTTTACTAAAAAAAATAAAGGCGGTACAAATCCTTCTGGAGCAGTCTATCATTTTGGTACAAAATCTTGGTCTATAATATTTGGAATATGGTCTGATTCAATTACAACTACAAATACAGGTAATATGTCTAATATGATAACAAGTACTGATGGAGATATTTTATTTTATCATACAAGTGAAACTTCAAGTCATAGAAATCAAGGCATTAAAACTATAAGAAAATGGAATCATGCTCCTAATAATGTTTTATCTGCTAAAAATGCAACATTTACTACAAAAGATATTACTTTTGGCGATATAAATGTTCGTAAAAAAATATACAAAGTTTATATAACTTATAAAGTTAGAGAAAATGATGTTGATTCTGGGCTTACTGTTATAGCAGCTAAAAATGGAAGCAATGATTTTAATGTTAATTTTTCTCAATCAAGCAAATTTGCATTTGGACAATCTAATAGTAGTGGGACTTCTTGCTATACTGGAGCAGTATTATTAGAAACAGACGGAATATGGAAAACAGCAGAACTTGTTCCTGATAATCCAAGTGATTTAAATAATATAGCTACTATGCAAATTAAAATATATGGCACTTCAGTTCGATTTGATACTGAAATTAATGACATATCAATAAGTTATAGAACAAAAAATGTAAAGTAATGGCTAATCCTTTACATTTAAAAGCTTCAAGAACTCAAATATTATCACATTTTCCTAATAAATTTTCTGGTAAAGAAGGAGATATTGTTGCATGTAACATAAAAGGAAAAGGATTGTTTTTATGTATAAAAGCGAATGGAAAATGGCATACAGCTAATAAATTAAAAGATGTAAATAAACTAAATAAAACATCCTCAGAAATAATTGCTTCAAAAGTAAAAATTAAAAACATAAAAAATTCTTTAAAATCAAACAAAATTATTGTAGCTGAAGATAATGGAGATTTGAAGTATATTAATTTTAATAAACTTTTAGATAGTATAGATTCGGATGGATTATCAATCGATTACAAGGAAGCTTATTGCTCATTAGGTCAATACACAAACAAAGAAGAATGTGAAGCAAATAATGGAACATGGTATTACTCTAATAATGATTCTCATGACAATATAAGTAGTACAGCTGAAAATCAATTACTTACAATAGGACAATCAATTGGAACATTAGATTCTGAACCTACATTATTATATGATGGTTCTACTTTAGAAATTAAACGTAATACAAATTATGATGATAATTGGCAAACATCTTCAACAGAAAATTTATTAAAATTAAGTTACGATTCAGATACTTTTACAACTATAGGATTAAACTCTCAGGGCAATTTAACTATTGATTCTAATGGTGATGTAGAGTTAAATGCGGATGGAGGTCATGTAACTTTTAAAGACGATACGACTACAGCTTTATCTATTGATATTCCTGATGCAACAATATCTCTACCTGCAGATACTAAACTTATGTTTGGTAGTACAGACGAGTATATATATGGAGATGATAAATTAAATATTGCTGTAAATGACGGAGATGTAATGAGTCTTTATGATGAAGAAATAAGGATATTTAAAACTCTAAAAATGCAAGAAAGAGCTGACGCAGAAAGTGATACAGCAGGTTATGGTCAATTATGGGTTGATACTGCGACACCAAATGAATTAGCATTTACAGATGACGCAGGCACTGATATTATTGGTATAGGTAAATATCATTATGAATGTAAATTTATAGGTTTTAATGCTTCATCAACAAATGTTTATTTACCAATGACAGGTTATATTTTTGAACAGACTTTAACAGCAGGTAGAAATGAATATTTATCTTTTATAGCACCTTATAATGCAACTATTGAAAAAGTAGCATTTAGAACAGAGATAGCACAAGACGGACCAATGAGTGTAAGAGTTAATGAATCATCAGATGCTACAGAAATACCCGGAACTATGATTTTCAGAAAAGACCATACATACGATATAGCAGACGATATATATACAGAATTTGATTTAACTTCTCCAACTATTGGTAGTTTTCCAATACCAATAACTAAAGGTAGAATATATCTTATATATATGAAGTTTGCTAGTGCTCCTTACGATACGAACGTAAATGTAGTTTTTAAATGGGATATAACAAGTTAGAGATTTGTATATAAAGAAAAAAAGTAATATATTTAACAGGCTAATATTAGGATAAAAAGGAGAGAAAAATGGCATACGGAGCATACTCAGGAGTTGATACGCTTCAAAATCAAGTACAAGCTCAAGCAGAGCTTGAAGAAGCAAAAAAAGGACAACAAGCTGCTGTTCTTGCACAAAAAAAGAAAATGGGTTCTGAATTTCAAGAACAATTAGAAGCTGCTCAAAAAAGAGCAAAAAAGAAAGCAAAGAAAAGAAGTGGTTTATTTAAAGCATTAAATTTTGCAGGAATGTTTTTAGGGCCTATGGGGCAAGCTTTAACGGGTGCTGTTTCTGGAGGACTTCAAGCAAAGCAATCAAGAGATGCCATGAAAGAATTAATGAAGGGCCCACAATTTGAAAGATTTAAAGGTACATTTTTAGGAGATATGGCTCAAGAGCAAATGCAAGCAGCTAAAGACCAACAACAAGCAGCAGGTGCGTCATTACTTGGTGGGCTTATGGGAGGTCTTACTGGATTTGCAGGTGGTAAGTTATTAGGCGGTAAAGGATTTAAAGGTGGGTTTTTTGAAGGTGTAGGGAGAAATAAACCAATACAAGGAATGATGCCATTTCAAGGTGGCTCAGGGCCTCTAGCACCACTTCAAGGGCCATTAACAACATCAGGTACTCCTTTTAAAACATTTTTTCAGAATGTTGGTCAAAAATTTAATCCCGCAAATGTAAGCCAAAGAGCTTCAGGTATGATTCCAGGGGGAGGACAAGGTTGGTTTAATAAACTTTTAGGGGGAGTTCAATCTGCACAAAATATAAACAAAATGGCAGGTGGAGAAATGGATATGATTCAAGCATTAATGCAATTAACTCCTCAAGATGAAGAAGAAACTGAAGAAAACCAAAATACTACGCAGGTATATTAAAAAATGACCATACAAGATATTATTAGCCAACTTCAAAATATGGGAGGTTCAACACAAATGCTTGGAAGTATAAGCGATACTAGTAGTATTGCAAATATAGACCAACATGAAATAGCTGCTGCAATGAGAAATATGTATAATTTAAACCCTGTTGATTTACCTCATACAATGTTTCAAGGAGCTACAATTGGAAGACCTATGCTTCAAGCAGCACTTCAAAAAACATATTCTCCTCAAATAGAAGCACAATCTCAAACTTTATTATCAGATTTAATGGAAAAAACTTCAGGTAAAACAATGAGACAAGCAGGGGGAGGTTTTGCTGGAAGTGGTCAACAACAAAGATATGTAGGAGGGGTTAAAGATGTTTATGGTAAAGGTATGTCTTCTGTATTATCTAAGGTTGGTGCACAAAAAGCACAAGGAATTAAATCTATTTCTGATATAATTCAAAGTTGGCAAACAACTGCTTCTCAATTAGCAAAGTAACATTAAGGAATATATATGTCTGATTTTTTAGAACAATTAGTTAACATGTACCAAGGCATAAATAAGCTTGCTGAACCCCATGTTAAAAGACAAAAAGAATTAAAAACTGACTTACAAAACGAAAGAATCTTCTTAAACAACCAAATAAATCAAGCTGATACTCTTGATGAAATTAATAATTTATCTTCTTTACTTGGAAAATTTGAAAACAAAGCTAGATTAAGTGGTAATGATGAATATTCTTTAGAATTAGAATATGGAGATAAAAAACAAAATTACAATTTAGCTGACAATGCTTTTAATGAAGCTATGCAATATCAAGATTTATTTGAAAGCAACCCTGATGAATATGCTAAAGATATTATAGGCATGAATTGGATGGATGTTCAATCTGAGATTAGCAATATGCAAAGAATTAAAGAGCAAATGGATAACGGAACACTCTCAGGTTATAAATATAAAGGAACTCAAAAAACAAATGAAAATGGTGAGGTTGTTAGAAATTATTCTCAAGCTTCTCTAACAAAAGCTATAGACCAAAGAATTATAAATTTAAATAAACAAGTATCAATATTAGATGACAATCCTGAGATTTGGGAAATTATCCAAGAAGACGGAACAATGGATGAAGAATCAAAAGCATTATTTGATAAGTTTAAATTTGATTTAATTTCTGGAACTAAAGGAGAATTTGATACAGATTACCAAGGGCTAATAACTAATTCTAGTAAAAAATATCAGCATAATGAAAACATGTGGATTAAATATAATGAAATTGGTCAAAAATTAATTGGTGGCCCACAACCTTTAAGTGATTTACTTCCAAAAGACTTAGACCCTAATTCTCCTAATGCAGCAGTATACCAAACAATACTTGGGCAAGCTGAAGCTGAAGGCAAATCTCAATTAGATTGGGAATGGGTTGAAGAACAAAAACAAAGATATAAAGACAGAGCTGATAAATTTAATAGACAACACCAAATACTTACAGGAGAACAATATCAAGATGATTCTCCTTGGGCTGCTCCAAAAAATATTCCTGGCATGGGCGTAACGGGGCCTCAAAATCAAGGAGCTAGCTCTCCTACACAATCTAATCAATTGCAACAATCTTCTTTACCAAAAAATATTGATGGTGACCAAGATGGAGTACCTAATTATTTAGACCCTGACACAAAACCATACGAACCTCCAAAAGAAAAATTTGAATTGGATAGCCCTGATTTAGATAAGCATAATTCAAAGATAGATTTTGATACAGCAATTCAAGATTTGCAAACAGGCATTGCAAGTAAAAATACGGCAAAAAATTATAGTTGGCATAATGAAAGCATAGGAAGTTATGTTGATGATATTTTAATGAATAGCAATGATGCTATGCTTTTTATTGATTTCGGTCAACAATTGGCTAATTCTAATATAGATTTAAGAAAAAAAGGAGCTTATAAAGACTTAGGTTCTCAAGTTGATAAAGTTGCTGAAAAGTTTAAAAGTATAATAGATAATATGAGTCCTTCTCGTCAAAAAGAAGCTTACATAAGGTCGTTTAATAAACAATTTGGTAAATTTTCAAAACATAGAATTAAAAGTTCTTACAAATAATATATGGCGAATCAAATTACAGACATAAAAGCCTTTACTGATTATTGGAGGGAAAAATATCCATCTGTCTACGGACAAAAATCAGATGAAGAAATTATCAATTATACAAGAGAAAGATACCCTGACCTAGAATTACCTTCATTTCAAGAAGCGACCGAACAAGACCAAAGTTATCAAGGAGTCAAGCAATTAGACTACGATGCTGATAGTTTATTTAATGAAAAAACAGAACCTGATTCTACTAATTCTTGGTGGTTAACGGGAGATTTAATTCCTGAAGATTGGAAAGAAGAAGGTTTTGCTGGTGTTTCTCCTGAATTTTTTAGAAGAGCTTATAATAATTCTATGGCTGGTTTAGTTTATAAAACAGTTAATGGTAAAGAAGCATATAAAGAAAATCCTGGGTATGAAGATACATTTTGGTCTCAAGCGGGCCAAATGGCTGTTGGTATGCTTTCTCCATTGGATATAGCGGTAACTCTTGGTACTGCAGGTCTTGGTAAAGGTGTTGCCGTTGCAGGTAAAGTAGGATTTTTTGGAAGAGAAACTGGTAAAGGGTTACTTAAAAATGGATTAGCTGGTTCTTGGGCAGCAAGAAATCCAAAGTTAGGTTCTGCTGCTATTAATTTAACCGAAGGGGCTTTGCAATTAGGTGTTGGTGGTGCTTCTTTTGAAGCTTCTCGTGCTTTAGTTCAAGATACAGCAGAACAAAGGTTAGAAAATCCTGATGCTCCTGTTGATATAAGAAGGTCACTTAAAAAATCAAGTGACATGTTCCTACATTCTTTGCCTATGTTTGCGATTTCTGGTGGTGTTACGCAAGGTATTATGGGGCCGATATATGGATATGCACAAGCATATGGAAAAGCTTCTGATTATAGCACTAAGGTGGCTAAAGCATTAACTAATCCCGCTGCACAAGTTGGAAGTGAAGCTGCTTTATTTACAACAATGCCTTCTATTATGGGAGATGAAGAAGCACCTAAATTAGGAACAAAAGAATGGTGGCAATCATTTGGAGCAAATGCTGCTATGGTAGGAGGTATGAGAGCTGTAGGTGGGTTTAGAGATGCGAAATATGTTGATGCTAAAAAACTTATATCTAATGAAATAAAGCTTACATCAAAAGCAAATAAAGATACACAAAAAGCTGCTCAAAATATTGTTAAAAATTTAGGAGATGATGCTCCCGTTGAGATTAAAAAATTAGCAAATGATTTAGTTGTTGCTGAGAGCAAAGCAAAGATTGATGTAGACCAAGCAGGAAAAGATTTAGATTTTATTGCAGATATGAATGTAAAATTACAAGATGCTGATTTTCTTACAAAAGCTAAAAAACCTGGAACTAAAGAGAATAAAATGTGGGGTGAATATGCAGAGAAAGTAAATGATTATTCTGTTGCATATGGAGGAGTTATAGATGATTTATTAAATAATGAAACTAAGCTTAAACAACATTTTAAAGATATCAATGGTAAAGACCCTAACAAAACAGAACTTTTAACATTTAAAAAGAATTTAGAAAGCATAAGAGACAGCATTTATAAAAACAGAGAATGGGTTGATGACCACCTTAATGGAGGATGGACTAAGTCTGACGATGGTAAAAATGGTGTTAATAGAAGTACTGATGAATTAGTACCAACTCCAAGAACTATAATAGGTGGAAGAACAAGAGAAAGAGCTTTAGATTGGAAAGATAAAACAATTATTAAAAAAGCCGAGGAAGCTGGAGTTGAATATAGCACAACACCAAAAGGAAAAGTTAAAAACAAACAACAAGTAATTGATGATATATTTGATGCTGAAAAAGCTAGAATTGCTGCTGAAGAAAGACAAATACAACTTAAAGCTAAAACTCAAGCTCTTGATGAAGATAGGCTTGTTACAAAAATAACAGGAAAAGCAGATTATACATCTATAGAATCTTCTGTTATAAAAAACAAAACATTATCTTCAAATAAAAAAGGAATTCCTAATGTTATCAAGGCAGGAGTATCAGAGAAAAATCAAAATATACTTGCTTGGACATTAGATAAGTTAGGAGGCAAAAAACATGCTGCAGGCTCTAAAGCAGGAATTAGACTTGCTAAATATGTAGAAAAAAAATATAAAAGGAATTTAGATGAATTAACTCCTGATGAGACTGCAACTTTAATCAAAGATTGGATTCAAGATGAAGTTGGAGCAAAAGTTTATGATAAAAGTGGTATGGAATTATCAAAAAAGTTTAGTGATTCAGAATTAAGAGGTTTATATAGAGCCGCAGATAATTTAAGAGATAATTTCGGAATCCTTACAGGCGGAAACAAAATGCAACTTCTTGGTAAAATTATGGGTCTTGACCCGTTACCATCAAAATTCAATGTAAGAAGTGTTAAGAAAATTGTAATGCAGGGCGGTGAAAAAGGTTTTAAAAAATGGACAACATGGGCTAAAAAACAAAAAGGTGATATTGAATATGTTGGCCCTAGAATATCAAAAAAAACAGGAAAAGTATTAGAAAAAGCAAGAACAATATCTAAAGATGCTGCAGAACTTTCAATAAGAACTGCTAGGCTAGGTAAAACAAGACCTACAGAATTAGTTAATTTAAAAGTTAAGGATGTTTTATTAAAAGATTCTGGTGCACCAAGTGGAGAAATTAGATTTGGGCGTTCTAAACAAAAAGGCGGTGGGCAAAAATTTGATGTTTTTACTGATAAAAAACTAGCTAACGCACTTTACAAATATATTAAAAAGAATAAATTAAAACCTAACGATAAGCTATTTGGATTTAAAGATGCAAATGACTTCAATCAATTTGTTAAACATTTATCTGAAAAAGGTGGAGCTAAAGTTGAAATGAGAATTTCTGGAGTACCTTCTCCTATGGTCGGAGGTAGAGAATGGGGAAGAGTATTTAAATGGGTTGAAGACGCAGCTGATTTATCAAATCAAGGTGAAATATCAGCAAAGCAATATGTAGGACAAGCAACTAAAGAAAAAAGAGCAGCAAGATTACCTGAAGAAAATGTATTTGTAACAAAAGGCGACAAAAGAGCAAGAGATAAGTTTATTGCTAGTGTGATGAAAAAGAATAATCTATCTAAAGAACAGTTAAAAAGAGTTGGATTAGATGAAGGTGTTCTTGGTGAGTTTGGTGAAGGAATTGTTAGGCTTCAAAAAGGTTTTTGGCAACCTGCTGATTTTTATCATGAAAACCTACATAGATTAAAAGCATTTTCAAAATTAACTAACGATAAAAAGTTAACAAAGTTAATTGAAAAAGGAGAAAAGCTAGGCAAAAGTACTAAAGAATATAAAGAATGGAAGAAGAAAAATCCTAATAGAGATATGGAAGAGTTTTTAGCTGATATTGTTGGAGGTAAAGCATCAAACATGACCTTTTCTAAAGGACTTCTTAATAAAGTAAATCAATTCGTTAAACAGCTAGTGTCAAGAGTTAAAGTTGCTTTAGGAGCTGGTAATTTTAAAGATATAACAAGAGTATTAGCTAAAAAAGTTGAAAAAGGATTTTCTACTGAAGGTGTTCAATTTGCTAAAGGGCAAGTTAAATATAGAATGAAAAACATAGATGTAGACAATGCTTCTAGATTTACAAATAAAGAAATTAAAAATACTTTAGAAAATATGGGAGTAACTCTAAGTAAAGGAGAT
>CEUO01008716.1_pt1 | contig 14705 bp, 7 predicted proteins | sample 531391 | NCBI WGS metagenome assembly CEUO01 (sample SAMEA2622799, study PRJEB7988) | marine metagenome | isolation source: saline water (ENVO:00002010), including
TTTATTTGTGAGTGCTTCAGATACAGTCATGGACACCAAATCCGAGGCTGTGAATTTCTCTATCGGTGATAAGGTCGAAATCGTAAATACTGCACTCGAAGGTCAAGGTGGTGTTGTATATTCTGGAACGATTTATGACTATGATCTCACATCCGGTCACATGAAGATAAAAGATATTGTGGACCCAGACCAAAACACCCTCCAATCCTATGCAACTTCAACTACCGGGAATAACTTTCAAGTAAAAAGCACCACCGATTCAACGAAACTTGGTTACCTCCGGCGGAAGATACTCGATGTGAACTTTTCATTATATCGATTTGAAGACACAGAAACAAAACGAGAATACAGTCCCCTACACCGGTACGGTCCTGGCGAGACGACTCTTATAGAGACATACACAAACACCGGGATAACTCAAACAACAACAACCGGAGAACTCCAATCCTCACCAATATTGAGTGCAGGTATCGATGTAATCACAGTTGAACAAAGAGAAGAAGAACTCAACGATCGAAATCGTTATATTAAAATTATAAAACCTAGTCTAGCTCAAAGAATGATAAACGAGATAAAATCTGCATTGAGGAATTGATATGGCCTGGGAACCAGATTTAAGCAAACCAATAGATGAGTTCGAGATGAGAGTCTGTGATATATTTACAGGCAATTTTAAAGAGGAACCATTCTCGGTCATCCCATACTTCGAACGACTAGATCTAATGGAAGATATGGATTCGCCTTTTTTACAGGGAACTTTACAGTTTTCTGTTTTGAAAGGTGAGATGCAATCCTTGGGTATGAGTTTTACAATGCAAGATTTTCTTTTGATTGAGGTGTCGTCACTGGAGTCCATAGAAAACACTTCGAAACCCTCTCAATTGTCCGAACCAAGATTCATTGGTGGTTTGTTTTATATAACAGATATACTGAAAAAGGAAGTAACGAATCCTAAAGTAGATTCCTATACAATTCACTTTGCTTCTACAGAAGTGTTAAGTGAATATTCGAGAAAAATATCAAAGTCATATAAAAACAAAACCAGACAAGATATAATAAAAACAATAACGAGTGATTTTCTAGTAAAGGATTCTAGATCCGAACAAAAGTTACTACTGGGTGAGTTCGAAGAAACAAGAGACGACTACCAGTGCATCATACCAAACTGGTCTCCCATTAAATCTATCATGTGGTTGTCGAAGGGTTGTATCTCTAGGTCAGATAGTGACTCAAAGTCATTTTATTTTTTCCAGAGGTTCGAAGATGATTTGGATAGAAGTTTTAACTTCCAGTCACTCAACACAATGATGAAACAAAAACCATCTGTCGGCAATGATGGTGATTTTCTATCTGGGTATGCAATAACGCCACACAATTCTGATTTGAATGAAAAAACAAAAAGAACATTTTCGAGAAGAACACCCCTTAGATGTGTGACGAGAAATCTTTCTGGTCTGGACAGATTATCCAAGGGGTTGTTCTCGTCCAAACTTTTATCCCATGACATGGTTAGAAAAACATTCACAGAAAAAACATTTGAATATGACAACAGTCATGTGGCTAACAAAGACACCAATGTCGGGTTGGTGCTAGAAGAGAATAGTGTTCAAGAAGGCCTGGATAAGAAGTTTCTAAAGACTGGTGATTGTTACGTTACGGTGACAACAGACCACAAGAACCTGTTCAGGAAATCAGAGACAAATTTAGGCGTTGATAAAACAGAGGACTGGTTTCAGGGTCGTCTGACACAAAAAAACATTAAAGATTATATTACTATGGATATCGTTGTGTACGGTGATACAAATAGAAATGTAGGGCAAACCGTGATGTTCACATCAGCGGGATTGTATGACAATGATGACGACTCGTCTTCTAAACTCACAATGGATCAAGAGGGTGTAGACCTAGCTGGTAAATACATGATAACTAAAGTAGTTCATACTTTTTCCAAGGACGACCAGAATGGTTCATTGGGTGGTAAGAATACCACTACCATGACTCTAGTTAAAGATGGGTGGCAACAATCATGATGAATATGTGGACTGGTGTAGTTGAGGATAGACAAGACCCACTTATGTTGGGCAGGTGTCGTGTTAGAATATTTGGTGTACATGGTAAAAACATTCAGGACATTCCCACCAATGATTTGCCGTGGGCTATGCCTGTTATGCCCCTCACTTCTGCTTCGATAAGTGGTATAGGAGATTCCCCAGTTGGGCCTGTTGAGGGAACTCATGTCGTCGGATTCTGGAGTGACGGTGACAGTATGCAAAAACCAATAATGATAGGCACACTACCCGGTATTCCAGAAAACACATCTGATACATCTAACCCATCCACCGCCGGGTTACAGTCCCCTCTAGAAAACTACCCCAAAGACACCGAAAGACATGGTATTAATGAATCGGATACAACAAGACTTGCTCGGTATCGTTATCCGGTAGAGGGTGAAGACGGTTTAATTTCTGGCGAGGGTGTCTGTGAGGAATGCAAAGCAGAAACAATTGTAAAGAAAAAACTTGACGAACGAGTTTTGAATGTCGCTGTTGCAAACGATCACGGACATTACTCTGAACCCCCCACTAAATTTAATTCAAAATATCCATTCAACCATGTTAGAGTTTCTGAGTCTGGTCATGTGTTCGAGGTGGATGACACTCCACAGTCGGAAAGACTACACACATATCACTCGTCAGGAACGTTTGAAGAAATTTATCCGTTTGGAACAAAGGTCACAAAAGTTGTCAGAGACAACTATGAGTTTGTTCTAGGTGACGAGTATATAAACATCAAGAAAACAGATTCGGGTGGGGGTAATCTGTATGTGAACATTGAAGGTGATGTGTTCGAGAAGGTCGATGGTAATGTCGAACGACAGATCAACGGGTCGGTCAGAGAAGTTATTGGTGGTAACTTCCACACACATGTTAATGGTGATCGGACCATAACAACGGAGGGAAGTAAGGCAGAAAAAACTGCTGGTGACGTTTCAACCGAACAATACAACAAGGTAGAACATTGTCAGGGTAAATGTTGGAACAACATTGACGGTGAATATCAGGTTTCGTCGAACAAATCAATAACAATGAGATCTAGTGGTGGTAACATTTCAATTGATGCCTTTGGACATCCTTTGGGGAACATTGGCATCGCAGGCAGCAAGAGCGGAAATGTAAACATAAATTCTACTGGATTCATTCAACAAACGGCCGGGACTAAAGTCGGACTGACATCCAAACTTGGATCTGTTGATGTGAATGCCAGTTCGGGAGCTTTTAGTGTCGCGGCTTTGCGTGGTATAAACATGATATCAACCATAGGTGGAGTTCAAATAAACTCTGGGACATCTTTTAAAGTGATCACAGGTGGACTGATACACTTCGGTACACCAACTTTAATGAGTTGTAGAGTGGGTAGTTTGTTGGCAAATGTTGATACATCCACTACTATATTTTCACCATCGATGCTGATGAACGGCAATTCTCTAAATGTATTTTACAAGTCTGCACTTTTGACCGGCACCGGGATCAATATTCACTATACAAATTCTAAGATGTTCGGTAATGTTATGGATTGTACCCTAAATAAATTTAGTATGAAGGCCCCAAGTCAAACTTATAGAGGTATCATTCGGATGAACTAAGGAGGACATCATGTCGTGTAATAAATGCAATTCTGAAAAATTAGAAAGACCTGACAAATCCATAGATCTCGGTTGTGGTGTTGATGATATCTCCATCTTAACTGATGAACAAGCTTTAGTAGGCCCTGCTACTACCACTACTATTGTGAGTCCTACTGATGCGGTTAGAAATATTTCCAACGTGGTTAAAGATGTTAGTAAGAGGTTCGGTAAAGTTCAACCTGGCATATTTTTCCCAAAAGAAGCAGCTGACGAACTAAATGTTGACATAGGTTTTGCTTTTGATGAACTAGAGGAAAATTTAGTAAAGGTTTCAAATGAAATCAGTAGAAGAAAAGAAGAATTAGACAAAAAAGTTCGAGACAAATCAAAAGTTCTGGGAAACAAACCGTTCAAAGGCAAGGGTGATAACATTAGAATTCCCGGAGTACCCGAACCGGAAAGAGACGGCGATCAATGTGGTCCATTGTTTGACTTAGATGTTCCTCCCTTCGGTGTTGATTGGGTGAACCCACTTGCAGCTTCCGGTCTAGTAACCGATCCGTTTTGTAGGATTAATATTGGTTGTTCGTTCTGTGATTTCCCAGGCGACTTGAACATACCACCATTTCCGGGAATTCCAGTTTGTGGATTTACCCCACCCAAAGCAGAGATATGTGGATTTGATTTTATAGATCCACTCGCCACTGCTCGACAATTATTGGGTGCCTTTTCTATGTTCTTCACCCAACTTGGAGCATTTGCATATGGGTTTTTTGATCTTGGTGGGTTGATTCAGGGATTCCTTGGTAACTGTATTATGAGAATTTTAAACTGTTTAGGAAAAGTTGTTGGTGATCTTGACCTAACCACAGGCCTAGAAATTCATATGGCAAAAGCGAGAGAACAGATAGTGACTGCTACAGCAACAGTAACCTCTGGTATTGCAAAAGTAATTGCAATGATCGCAGCAATACAAGCAGTGATAACTGCCGCCATCTCTGAAATCTTCAAATTCATTGAAGACATCTTAGCGTTGTGCGACCCATGTAAACTTGTTGCTGCTATCGCCAATCCTGCAACGTTACCAGAATTTCCAAGCTTCGGTGGTCTCTTAGATTAGTATAAATAGGACGGGGTGGATAAATGACACAGATAAAAGACGCAGTTGACCTAGATCTAAACTTCACAAAACACCCGGTTACTGGTGACGTGGCTAAGGTGACTGGAATAGAGTCTATTAAACGATCTGTTAGAAATTTGATTTTACTAAACAGGGGAGATAAACCCTTTCATCCCGAAATTAGCACGAATACGACAGACCAGTTATTCGAGAACGTGACAATCTTTACGTCCTCCGATTTAAAATCTAGAATAAAATCAGTTGTCGAAAATCATGAACCTAGAGCTTTTGTAGAACAGGTGAAAGTAGAGACTTCTTTCGATCAGAATACAATCAATCTTTTAGTCAGGATTGGTTTTAGAAATGTATCTTCACCGCCGGCCGATGTACCAATAACACTTAAGAGATTGAGATAATGTCAAGCAAAAACACATCACTACCCATAGACAGTTTAGATTTCGATGACATCAAGACGAATCTAAAAAGTTATCTAGAATCACAGGACACCTTCAGTGAATATAACTTTGAAGGTTCTGGTCTGAATATTCTTCTTGATGTTTTGTCGTACAATACACACTACCAAGCTTTTTATAACAACATGGTAATCAGTGAATCGTTTATCGATAGTGCTGTAAAAGAAGATTCCATCTACTCTATTCTTAAACTTTTAAACTATATCCCCGAGACAAGAATCTCTTCAGAAGCGGTGGTTGACCTTTTCTACAGAGACACTGGTGGATCTTTACCAGACAGCAATGGTATTCTATCTGAACAAAGATCTTTTAGTGCTACGGTGGACGGGACGACCTACGTCTTTTTCAATAAAGATGCGATAGAATTTGAACCATGCAAGTATAACGACAGCGGATTAGTTACCGAATGGAAAGCCTCAGACATTTCAATATTTGAAGGTGAGTACAATGATATCGATTTCGTTTTTGACGGTTTGGACACGACTAGGTTCCGAATCCCAGAGGACAATATCGATATACGATTTTTACGAGTCTATGTCAAGGACTCCGAAACACAAAGTAATACCATATCAAATGAATGGAAAAGATCAGACAGTATTTTGAACATCGACGGTGACAGTAAAGTTTTCTTTGTTCAAAGGGGGATCGGTGGTAGATTTGAGGTTGAATTTGGTGACGATGTGATCGGAAAGAAACCAACGGTAGGTGATGTGATCACCATAGAGTATGTCAAGTCTTCTGGAAATTCATCGAACAACATCGGTGTCTCCGATACTGCCGGAAACAGATCTTTCTCTATTAGTGGACCAACAAACACCGAAAAGTATGAGGTCGTTGTTAAAACGAAATCGTTTGGTGGGGCGGAGAAAGAAAATGTTACATTTTCAAAGAAGCATGGACCGAGAAATTTCCAGTCACAAAACAGACTCGTAACAGCCGAGGACTACAAGACAGAAATTCTAAAACGATTTCCTCTATTGAAATCTGTTCTAGTTTATGGTGGTGAGGATGCGGATCCACCTCAGTATGGAAAGGTGTTCATTGTTGCGAACACCAAGAACTCAATCCCACTTTCCAACTCTTCTAAAAACTCAATCATCAAGGACATCATAAAGAAGAAAAATGTTGTGAGTATCATTCCCGAGTTCGTGGATGTTGATTACACTTACCTGAATCTAGTTCTTGACGTTCTGCACAATCAGTCTTTCACGACAAGAAGTACCGCAGATGTTCAACAAGTGGTGAAGTCTAAAATTCAAGAATACACAGACATACAACTAGAAGAATTTGGCGCTAACTTCCGAGGATCAACAGTGATTCGTGATGTTGTGGAATCTGAGGGGTCTGTCGTTTCTGCTTTCTTATCGTTACTCATGGAGAAGAGGATAGACGTAAAAAATTCTGTTGGGGTTCCTACTGATTATACCACGTTGTTTGCAGACCCCATTCTTAAAAAATCTGAGGGTAGCGTGTATAGTAATAAATTCGTGTACGATACCAGAGACTCGTATGTAGAGGACGACGGGAATGGTGTACTGAGAATTTATCATATCGATAAGGCTGGAAACAAAGTCACATCGAAGAGTAACATAGGAACTGTAAATTATGATACTGGATTAGTTACAATCAGACAACTTAACATAACATCTATTGTGAACGATGTGCAGTTTAAACTATACGCATGTCCTAGAACTAATGATGTTGAGGTAGAAAGAAATCAAATTCTGGTCATCGATGAAACTACGGCCGACTCAGTGAAAGTAAACATGAGTCTTTCTAGTGATGACCCAATTACACAGTGAGATAATAAATGTCTTTACCACAAAATCGACAGGAGAGAAATATAATATCCACGACGGTAAGTGAAACCTTACCTGATTTTGTGCGTCAAGACCATCCAACTTTTGTTAAGTTTGTCGAGACCTACTACGAATGGTTGGAGTCGAAAGAAAATTCATATTTTGCACCGTTGAGTCTCAACGGTATTGTTGACATAGACAAAACTTCAAGTGAGTTCATCAAGTACTTCAAGACTCATACGATGAGTAAGTTCCCGGAGAACTTCAAGTCTGTGAAGGGTGATACCCTAGAAATTAAAAAAGTTTTAAAACGAATCAGATCTTTTTATCTTGCAAAAGGCACTGAGAGTTCGATTGAATTTTTGATTCGACTTCTTTTCGATGTCTATGTTGAAACATATAGGCCCGGTGAGGACATATTCACATCTTCTGGTGGTTTTTGGTATTCGCCTACCGTTGTCAGAGTAACCGACTCCAACCCAGACGAAAACGCAAAAAATAGAGGTCAAGTTGTTGAGTTTGTCGATTCTGGTGAAATCATAGGAACGGCCGTAGTTGACGAGATACACCAATTTGTCATGTCTGGTAATAGAGTTTTAGAATTAGAGTTGGTTGACATTTCTAATTTTACCATAACCGAAACTACAGTGGTGAGACTGAAATCCGGTGTCGAAAAACCATACAGATTGGTGACGGAAATTCCAATCAGTTCTGGTGGATCACTCTATTCGTTGGATGACCCCGTGACCTTATCGGGAACGGTGGGATCAGACTTCAAGGGTAGTGTAGAATCTGTAGATAAAAATGGGTCCATTAGAAAAATAAGAATAGATGAACCCGGATTAAATTACACACCGGTCGGAAACCATACATCATCCATAACCACCACAACAGGGACCGGCGGATCTCTTGGATCACCCACATACGGATATTTGTTCACAAAACCTGGCGTCTATCTAAACAACAACGGTAAGTTGTCGTCCACTGAATTTTTGCAGGACAACTTTAGATATCAGATGCACTCTTATGTAATTAGAACAGAAGCTTCTCTACACGAATATGAGGACATCTTAAAAGATCTAGTACATCCGGTCGGCAAAAAAATGCTAGGCGATTACTTTGTGTACAGAAAAGATTTTGGTCCCAACGCTGACGTTAAGGGTTATAGACAACAACAATTCTTTTCTCCTTTCTTTGCAAATTATTTGCCATATTCACTTGCAACTTTGTCCGATGGTGGATTGACTGGTATAAACACTAACGAATTTGGCATTGTCGATTCTTCAATAGATCTTCGGGGTGTTTGTGCGGCTTCTATATCGAACAACCCAACCTTCGGTGATTTGTACTATGACTTTTTCCCGTTTGGTTATGATGGGTCCACTGGTTATACTCTAGACTTTGTAGAACGAACCACCAAAACCCCAAAAACCTCTTTAGGTTCTGGTATTTCTTCTGGTTCAGATATTCAGGATTTGAATAAGTTCGGTGGTATTGCTGCTACTCAGGAGTTTTTCTCCAAACAATCTGGTAGTGCAATACTCATCGAAGAGATCAATTTTTCAGATAGGAATGATGATCTATCTAGAGATTATCACATCGAAGGTTCTTTTGTCAATGGTGATCTAGTTTATCAAATAGGAGCCGATGGGGGTAGTACTCACGCGGTCGGATTAGTCTGGGGTAATGATTGGTCCACGAATCACGGAACATTCAAAGTTAAAAGAATTGGTGGTAACGCCAATGGTTTTAGGGTTACGAGTAATCAATCACTACCAGACTCACGACTTACTAATTCTCCTGCATGGAAAATTGTTAATGATACAGCTTCGAGGGATGGTCGATCACCCGGTGCATCTGACGGCACCCCATACACAGGCGGATCAGACTTCAAACAAAGTGTGTTTTTTGGTCTAGCTATAGGAGACCCAACTGGAGACACAGAACTTAGAGACAACTACGTCAATTTCTTCAAGGAGGGTGACCATGTGTGGCAAGGAGCTACAGGTTCCGACGGCGTTACAGCTTATGGTAGAGTTCTCTCTTGGCAGGTTGACCGTGAGGGCCCGTCAGCTGGGTGTACACTCAACGTGAAATTGTTTGGGGAAAGCACACCACCAAATAGTTTTTTACTTTTTAATGCGGGATTTGCCGGCCTGCCGGACGGACAGAAACTCGGGCAATTGCACCGACTCAAAGGGCCTAACCACCCACTCGGTTCCACTCTACCCGACAGTGGAAGTACATTTGGTGGAGATACCTTTACTGGTGGTGGTCACACAGGGATGTTGTTTAACGATGGGACATTTTTCGATGCTTTGGTCACCAGATCGGACCCACAACAAGAACACGAATACGGTGGTTTCATCGATTCTGTTTCAGTTTTAGATAATAATAATGTTGTTGGATCAACTCTACCGGGATGGCCATCCGATGGAATAGATTTCTGGATAGTACACCCACACCCCAACACATGGCATGGTAATGTTCCCCGTGGTTTAACTTGGGGAGGTATCACTCTTCAGTCTTTCATAAAATCAGAATATAAGTTAACATCACCCCCAATATACGGAACGACAGGCGAATCCTCTGGTAGTTTAACTCATTCATTAATTGATGATATACCGGGCGGTTACGGATCATAAATAAATCGGAGATAGTAAAAGATGTCATCATCTATTCAAACAAACTTTAACATAAGTGCTGCAAAGGCATTCATTGATGATTTTTCCGACAAGAAAAACTCATACTATCTCATGATTTCAAAACCAAGTCAGTGGGATAACGAAAGTTCACCACCAGCGTCATGTGACAACACCAAAGATAAAGTTTCAGTATGGACTGAATCTATTGCTGCTAAAAGAATGACCGCCAAAAATGTTAAGTTAGTCACCAAAAGGTGTAATTGGTCGAATGGTCAGGTTTACTCCAGATATGACGATCAAAATCAATTATTTAGAGATAACACATACGACACCCAACCATTCTATGTGTTAACTTCAGATTTCAGAGTGTATAAATGTATTGATAACGGCCCGGCCGGATCAACCGTGGAACCCAACCACACAAATACACACCTACAAACACCAAACGCTGATGGATATGTCTGGCAGTTTATGTACCAACTTTCAGAATCCGATTTTGATTTCCTAACAGACGATTATATGCCCGTTCCGGTTGCAGGAACCACTGAAAAAATAGGCACTATCGAGTATCTTCAAAGAGAGGCTCAAGAGAACGCCAGAGATGGTGGTGTTTATAATATAGATCTGAAACAGGGGGGAGCTGCTTGGTATGATGCTTGGTTGTTTGACCGAAATAAAAATCCTGACTACTTTTTCGCACATGATATCACAACTATCTCGGGTTCAACGTTACCAAATCCAATTGACCCATTTGGTGAACCAATTGATACAACAACCATAGTAACTGCTGAGTCTCAAGAAAACCCCACGATAAGAAATGCTTCAATAGACTATTATAAGGGTTGGGCATTGAGAGGTGTTCAGGGTGCGGACGCGGCGGTCCCGTTTAAATCTTTCTACACACCAATCCTAAGTTATACAAATAACGCAGGAGTAATTAAAATGAAGGTTGCGGAGTTTGGTGATACAGCTGATCTTCTTACCACTTCCGTAGAGATTGTTCCTTACGTCAGTGTCGATGGTGACACCGGTCCTTCTGGAGAATCTGGGACGGTAGTTGTTGAACCCGTTTTCGGGGATTTATCTGTAGGTAACTTCAATGGACTCTCAGCTGAGACTCAAAAAATAACCTCACTGCGTATAACAGATCCGGGAAGTGGTGTATATAACCCAACGCTCAATATCTATCCTCATCCGGGAGACAGTACGTCCGGTGCTGGGTTTACCGGTTCTGTGGTGGTGTCCCCGACTCAAGGACATGGTTCTAATGCACCAAGAGAACTTGGAGCGAATAAAGTAATGATGAGGGTATTGTTGAAGGGTAATGAAGGCGGTAAATTTGACGTAGTGAATGACTATCGTCAGTTTTCGGTCATAAAAAACCCAGAGTACTCTGGATTTTCCTCTGGGATTAGTGCTGGTACTAGAGTCGGTTCTCTTAATGAAGAACAAACACTGTTAACGGTGAAAAATCCAAATAATATTTGTGTAGTCAATTTTGCCAATATTGACGGTGGGGGTTCTGGTGTTCGATATTTTGAAACCGACTTCACTGTTGGTGAGAAGGTTTGTCAGGGTGAATTCAACACAAATCAGGCAAGAGGAACTGTAGTCGATTGGATCGGGACTCTCGGGTTTGGATCTCTAAAGATTTCGATTGAAAATGGACAGTTTAGAGCCACAGCTTCGGGTGAAGAACCCATCGGAATCACTGCCGGTAAAATTAGAAAAGGTCAAACCAGCGGCGCCGTCTTCACCGGCGGATCTGGTGGGTTTATATCAGAGACTTCAAACATTAGATCGTTCTATAACAGATCGTTTGTGGAAAATGATATAGTAATCGGTTTAGACTCACGATCAACCGGTAAAGTATTATCTTTCCAGAGTGATTCTGTTGGTGAAACAGGAAAAATTCTTGTCGATGGTGTGGTGGGTGACTTTGTTGGTCCTAAAGTTTCACGGGGGACTTTAGTTGATGGAGAGAAAATTTTTGGGTTGAGAGGTATAAACGAAACTGATGGTTCGGTTTCAGTTTCCGGTAGTCCAGTCGGTGTCATCTCCAAAATAGAACCACAAGCAACAAACATTGAAACCACACACCGACTTACCAAAAAGGTCAGAACATATTTCCCAGACGCTTCCTTCAATCTCAATGGTCAAGAACTAGACGCCTCGGTGGTCGGATCAACCAGCGGAGCCAAAGGAATTGTAGTGAATGCTAGGTACGCTACAGGTAGCACTGGTGGGGGTGCGGCTGGATCCACGGTTGATATATTTACAACCGGTAACATAAAGACACTTCATATTGGCGAATCGTTATCATTAAATAATTTTTCCGGTAACATAACAGAAATTATTGACTCCGAGTTCTCACCATACAGTGGAGAAGTGTTATACATAGAGAATGTAAGACCTGTGCAAAGAAACTCAGACCAAGAAGAAGAAATTAAACTGGTCATTGACTTCTAGGGAGAAGAAAACGAATGCCATCTTATGATCCTGAACTAACATCCGGCAGTCCGTACTATGATGACTTTGATGAATCAAAGAATTATCTAAAGATTTTATTTAAGCCTGGGTACGCGGTTCAAGCCAGAGAGCTTACACAATTACAAACTGCTTTACAGAGTCAGATCGAGAGGTTTGGTAATCATGTATTCAAGAACGGCACGCCCGTTCTAGGGTCATACATGACCGAGAAAACTGTTTCTTTTGTAAGGTTAAACTCGGCCACCTCAAGTGCATCTTACAGTCTTTTAAAGAATGATATCATATCAGGAACAGGTTCCAACGCAGACCTGAAAGCAAAAGTTATTCATATTGAGGACGGTAGAGGATCGGGAACAGATGACAACTACCCAGTTTTATTCCTTCAATATTTAAGTGGTGGTGGGACTGGATCGGATTCTTTTTCTCTTGGACAAAGTGTTTACAGCACAACTCAAGATATAAATGTTGAACTGAAGGGGACAACCACAGATTCCGTGGCAGTCACCGGAGACGCTAAAGCATTTTCTATCGATACAGGGGTATATTATGTCGATGGTTTCTTCATTCATGTTACACCACAGACAATTGTCCCTAACAGATTATCAGGCACCGGGGACATAGAAAAAACCTCCCTGTCCGACCCCGGTTTCTTGTTAAACGCACCAGAAGGCGTAAGACTATTCAACTTACCCACCAACAGAATTGGTCTAAGTATAAACAAGAAGGTCGTTGACAACATCGACGATCCGACTCTAGTTGACCCAGCTAGAGGTTCTTACAACTTCTCAGCTCCCGGTGCAGATCGGTATCAAATCGATCCGGTCCTATCGTTCAAGTCGTTTAGTCTCACCTCAAACACTCCGAGTAATTTTGTAGATGAAGATTTCATCGACACTCTTCGAGTAGAGAACGGAGTAATTACAAAACGATACGATAGAACCGAGTACTCCAAACTAGAGGAAACTTTAGCTAGAAGAACTTTTGATGAGTCTGGTAATTATGCTGTTAGACCATTCAATGCTACTGTCCTAGAACACTTTAAAAGGGACAAGTATGAAATTGATGTTAACCTAACATCCGCTGGTGAATTCTTCAATGTTGGAGACATCGTACAGTCTACACTGGACGGTGTGTCGGGCCCGACCGCCGAAATTCTTGACGTTTCCGACCGAACACTGTTCGTTGGGGCAACCGCTCAAAGACTTACTGTTGATATGAACAGAGGTAGATTTAGTCAATCCTCGACTCTCACGGAACTGGATTCGGGAGACATAGCAACTGGAACAATTTCAAATGTCACCTTCAAACCAGACCCATCTGGAGTTTTCGAAACCGAACAAAATGGCGACTCCAGTAAACTAGCCGTTTCCGTCAGTCCCGGAAAAGCTTATGTCTATGGGTATGAGTTTGAAAATCAATCGACGACAATCATACCAACAAATAAAGCTAGAACTACCAATTCGTTGACTGGTGTGAACCTTAATGCCACGATCGGCAACTATGTGGTAGCTGAAACTCCTCAGTTACCAACGACCGACACAGCGATTAAATATTCTAACAATAGATTTTTATCCTACCCATTCTCGTCTACGGCCTTACCTTTGGGTGTAGATGAACCTTTCGAATTAAATAAACTACCACAGGTCGATATCAAGGGCAATTTTGTTCAGGTGAACATCCCATTCCAAGCAGAGTCTAAAGGACTGGCTACCATACCAATCTTTTCTCCTCTCTTTGCTTCCGAACACGAATCTTCCTTTGACAGTTCAGCAGTTCTTACAAATTACTCGGGTTCTACATTAGAGTCCTCAACAACCTCCCTGTTGGTGGGTAAGAGTTCCTCGGCATATTATCTGCCAACATTTGACAATAACGGTGGGTACAGTGCGAGTGATGTCAATTTTGCCCCGACTACAAACGCAGATCGTAACCTACAAAAAGTAGTGTTCAAAGACAACTACAGATCTGGTTCGAACTATGTTATTGGTGTTGGTGTTGACGCTAACTCAGATAATTACACCAGTATGAGAGGTAAGGTTGACGACTCAACTGCTGGTAGTACATGTTCCTTCGTTAGACAGGTTTTCCTTGGTAACATTGGTGAAAACCAAAGTGAAAAACTTTATGTTAGAAACATAGGTGTTGCTAGATCTTGGGTTCCAGCTGGATCTGTAAACTTCAGAGAAAACAGTTCTCTTATAATTCAGAGTGGCGGAAGCGCTGGTTTCCACGAAGATACTGGTGTAATCCAACAGGGTTTCGCTGGTATTTCCGGAACCACACAAAACTGTTCCCCACTGGCATATGGATCTAGTATTCAATCTGTAATCAATAAACAGGTTCTTGAAGTTTTTGTCAAATCTGCAAACGAAGAGGGTGTAAATGGGTATGTCGCTAACCAGAACTACGCAATTGGTGACATCGTAAGACAGGAACAGTATACCGGAGCAACCACGAACGCATTGACTGGTAGTTACCTCCTATTCGATGGAACGTATACCAACCCAGACACCGCAAGATATGCTTACGGTGAAGTTGTTGCTTGGGTTAACA